>Ga0183096_1000219_pt1 | contig 101441 bp, 94 predicted proteins | sample Biomet5_FD_127791 | JGI IMG/M metagenome (GOLD analysis project Ga0183096, IMG submission 127791) | Microbial communities from bioreactor (seeded with sewage sludge) at LBNL, California, USA - Biofuel metagenome 5 (version 2) (version 3) | ecosystem: Engineered > Bioreactor > Anaerobic >...
TCCGCCCATACTTTCTTTAGATATGATCGCCCATATTTTGATCACTATCCCGGCGCCGGCCGCCAGAGAAACAGCAATGAGTACGGCTTCCATGAGCCGGGCAAGACCGGACAGCATATCTCCGGAGAGAAAATCACGTATGGAATTGGTTATCGGCACACCGGGGACAAAGAGCATCAGCGAGCCTATGGCTATGGAGCTGAAATCTATCGGCAGTCCCAGGGTTGTCGCAGCCAGCGCTATTGCCGTTGTCAGCGCGCAGCAGCACATGCCCTTCATGAAGAGGTTTATTTCGTATTTGCTCAGTAAATATGACAGTGAATAAGCGGCTACGCCGGTGACCAGCGCACACAGACTGTCAAGTATGCCTCCCGAATATATGGAACAGAAAAATGCCGAAATCAGAGCAGCTCCCAGCAGCCGTACGGGAAGCGGATAAAGCGCCCCCTGGTCGATTGCCTGCAGCTGTTTCATACCGTCTTCAACAGAAAGATCAGTATTAGTGAAGACTCTGGAAAAATCATTTATCTTTGATATTTTTGTCAGGTCAGTATCGAAGCCGTGGATGCGTTTTACATATGTCTCGACATCGCCGTTTTCCCCTCCGGACCCAATGGTAACAAAAACACCTGTAGGAGTCGCGAAGACCTCTACATAAGGTATTTTACAGGCCCGGCATATACGCATTATCGTGTCTTCCACCCTGTATATTTCCGCTCCGCTTTTCATCATTATTTCTGCCGCGCGGACGGCAAGTATCAATACTCTTTTCTGTATCTGCGTAATCATATCTGAATTATAACACATCCGGACCCAGCGCAAAAGAGAAGCAGCAATAATATAAGATGCAGCGGGATGAGTTCGCGGAGGCTGATAGTATTTAAAACTACATAATTAGGTTTAGAAAATGGTGTTTCATGTTGACAGAAAAGAGATATAATGGTACCATAGCGCGATAAAGGAGAAAGGATGTTCCTATGCAGGGATATAATGTAAAACAATTTAAAATGCCCAGATGGGATCAGCTGCCTAAAATGGGCCTGTATCTCGATCAGGTCATAATGCTGATCGATGACTGGATGAGCGATTATGTGGAGGTCAGCGGCAGTATGCTGACGCACACTATGGTCAATAATTACGTCAAGCAGAAGATAGTCCGCGCGCCGGTGAACAGGCGCTATGACAGGCGGTCGATCGCTTCGCTGATAGTAGTTTCGATCGTAAAGCCCGCTTTTCCGATCGGCGACATCGCCAAACTGATACGCAGAGCCCTGGAGGGCGGCAACGCCGAAGCATCCTATAACGATTTCTGCGAGATGATGGAGGATGCTCTCAAGCAGGTATTTTTCCTCAATGGTCAGGCGGAAGAAAACAATCTGCCGGAGATCAGGACACTCGGGCAGGGCATAACCAGAGAAGACAGAGATCTGTTCATCAATGTAGCCAGGACCTGCGCCTCGCAGTTCTATGTGCGCAGCGTATATTTGGAAAAAGAAGCGGACGCGCTGTCGGGATTCGACGGTGAATAATAAAATGACAAACTAAGGAGTACAACAGCAGGAGGAAGAACATGAGTGACATAGGAGAGAAATATATCGATGTAGCAGTAGATGAGAACGGAACGCCGACAGAAATATCATTCAGCAACACGGATAAGTTCAATTTTGCATATGACATAGTAGATGAACTTGCCAGAACCATACCAGGTAAAAGGGCAATGCTGTATGTCGATAAGGACAAGAATGAGAGAGAATTCACATACAGCGAAATGAGCAGGTATTCGTCGAAGACGGCCAATTATTTCAGCAGTCTGGGGATCAAAAAAGGCGACAGGGTAATGCTGGTCCTCAAAAGGCATTATCAGTTCTGGTTTTCGATACTGGCGCTGCACAAACTCGGCGCTATTGTGATACCGGCGACGCATCAGCTTAAAGAAGAGGATTTCGATTACCGGTTCGATACCGGCGGCATCAAGGCGCTGGTATGTACAGGTGAAGATGATGCCTGGAGCGAAGCTGCTGCTTCGATAGAAAACAACGGCAGAGACATAATCAAGATAATGGTCAAAGGCACAGAAGAGGGCTGGCATCATTTCGATGAGGAAATGGAAAGCTTCTCCGATGTGTTCGAGAGGATAGAAAATGACGGAGCGGATCCCATGCTGATGTTCTTCACATCGGGAACGACAGGCTATCCCAAAATAGTGACGCATGATTTCAGATATCCGCTGGGTCATTACATTACAGCGAAATACTGGCAGAAGGTCGATAAGGACGGGCTCCATTTCAGCGTGGCCGACACAGGCTGGGGCAAGGCACTGTGGGGCAAGCTCTACGGACAGTGGCTGTGTGAAGCGGCTGTATTCGTTTATGATATGGAAAGCTTCGTTCCCCATGATTTTCTTTCGCTGTTTTCCAGATATAATATCACGACATTCTGCGCACCGCCGACGGCTTACAGGGTCTTTGTAAAAAGGGATCTGACAAAGTACGGCATCATGGATCTGCAGCATGCGACGACAGCGGGAGAAGCTCTCAACCCCGAAGTATGGCAGCAGTTCTACGATAAGACGGGACTGAAGCTGATGGAAGGCTTCGGGCAGACAGAGACGACGCTTTCTCTGGGGAATCTGATCGGCACAGAACCAAAGCCGGGATCGATGGGAAAACCCAGTCCGCTTTATGACATAGATCTGATCGACCCCGAAGGCAGGAGCCTGCCGGCCGGAGAGACCGGGGAAGTAGTGATCCGCACAGACAGGAGCATACCCTGCGGGCTGTTCAGCGGATATTACGGAACGGGAGCAAAAACTGAAGATGTATGGTATGACGATGTATATCATACCGGCGATACCGCTTACCGCGACGAGGACGGATATTACTGGTATGTGGGCAGGACAGACGATCTGATAAAATCATGCGGATACAGAGTAGGACCGTTCGAGGTGGAATCGGTGCTGATGGAACTGCCTTATGTGCTGGAGTGCGCAGTCACAGGAGTCAAGGATAAAAACAGAGGACAGATAGTAAAGGCTACGATAGTGCTGGTAAACGGCACTGAGCCGTCTGATGATCTGGCCAGGGAAATAATCAGCTACGGAAAAGAGCATATGGCACATTTCAAGTGCCCGCGTAAAATCGAATTTGTCAAGGAACTGCCGAAGACTATCAGCGGCAAAGTCAGAAGGACTGAACTCAGGGAGGAGGAAACGAAGTGAGAGTGACTGAAATACTGGGAACAGAATACCCAGTCATACAGGGAGCGATGGCGCATATAGCCGACAGTTCTCTGGCGGCAGGCGTCAGCAACGGCGGCGGTCTGGGGATAATAGCGGCCGGAGGAGCATCGGCGCAATGGCTGAAAGAGGAGATTCAGAAGACAAGGGAACTGACAGATAAACCGTTCGGCGTCAATATAATGCTGCTGGCGCCCAATGTCGATGAATTGATGAATGTGGTCTGCGATGAAAAGGTCCAGGTCGTTACGACAGGAGCAGGCAATCCCGGGAAATATATAAAAAGACTTAAAGAGAACAGCATCAAGGTGATACCCGTAATAGCCTCAGTAGCACTGGCAGTGCGTGTCGAACGCGCCGGGGCGGATGCGGTAGTTGCGGAAGGCTGCGAAGCGGGAGGTCATATCGGTGAAAGTACTACCATGGCCATGGTGCCTCAGGTCGCCGATGCGCTTGACATACCTGTGATAGCCGCCGGAGGCATCGCTGACGGCAGGGGTCTGGCGGCAGCTTTCATGCTGGGCGCTGAAGGTGTTCAGATAGGTACGCGATTCCTGGTGGCATCTGAATGCACAGTCGCTGATAATTACAAGAAGGCGATAATCAAGGCTCATGATACCAGCACTGTAGCCACAGGACGCAGCACCGGACATCCGGTCCGCGTGATAAAGAACAAGCTGGCCAGAAAGATACTGGAAATGGAGAAGCGCAATGCTGATGTCGAAGAAATCAATGAATTGTGCACAGGCACTCTGGGCAGAGCCGTAACAGACGGAGATGTGGATTTCGGATCAGTGATGTCGGGACAGATAGCCGGACTGGTATCAAAAGAGCAGCCGGCAGCGGAGATAATAAAAGAGATATTCACGGAGGCAGAGAAAATATATGAAGACAGGAATAGTATTTGCAGGTCAGGGAGCTCAGTACCCGGGCATGGGGAAGGATCTTTATGATAACTCGCCGGCGGCAAGAGAGATATTCGATGCAGCAGGAGAACAGGTAAAGGACTGGTGCTTCAACGGGACCAAGGAGATGCTGAGACAGACGTACATCACCCAGCCGAGCATATACATAACCACCATGGCGGCCTACGCTGCTCTGCGCGAAGCAGTGGATGCCTCCGCAAAACTGTCCGGAGTGTTCAGCGTGCAGGGTTACGCCGGGTTCAGCCTGGGAGAATATTCGGCGCTGACTGCGGCAGGAGTCATCAGAGATGTGGCACGGGGGCAGTATATCGTTCAGAAGAGAGGCAATCTTATGAATGACGCCGGCAAGGATGCCGAAGGCAATCAGCGCGGCGGCATGGCAGCTGCCTTTGGAAACAGAGAAGATATCCTGGCTGTCGTCGAAGAGACCAGGAACGGAAGAATACTGGAAGCAGTGAATTTCAATTCGCCTGTGCAGACGGTCGTTGCCGGAGAATATGCAGCACTCGATGATTTTATTAACGCTGCCAAGGGGCACAGGATCAAAGCCAAGATGCTTTCAGTTAGCACTGCTTTCCACAGCCCGCTGATGATACCGGCCGCGGCGGAACTGAAAAAGATACTTTTAAAGGAAGAACTGCATGAACCGCGTGAAAAAGTGTATACTAATCTGACAGGACGAGATATCATGGAGGGCTTCAGCAGCCGTGAACAGAGCATCACGGAATATGTGGCAGAGGTGATGGCCAGTCAGGCCATGAAGCCTGTCCACTGGCAGGAGACTATAGAAGATATGATAGCCGATGGCGTCGAAGTGATCATTGAGGTCGGTCCGGGTAAAACTCTAAGCGGCATAATCAAAAAGATAGACCGCGGCATAAGAACGCTGAATGTCGAGGATCATGAAAGCCTCTGCAGGACAGTGCCGGCCCTGGAAGAGATGATCGCGGAAAAACAGGCCGGGCAGAGCAGGGAAGCCGGAGACTGAATACAGGAAGGAGTCACATGATGCTAAAAGGAAAAAGTGCAGTGATAACAGGAGGCGTCAGAGGCATAGGCAGAGCGACTGCAAAGAAATTCTGCGAAAACGGTGCCAATGTACTGCTGGTTTACCGCAGCAATGACGACAGTGCCCATGCAGCAGCCGAAGAACTCAGGACTCTGGGGACTGAAGTCGAAATATTCAAAGGAGATGTCGCTGATCCGGCGTGTGCCGAGGAGGCCTGCGGCAGGGCAAAAGAACTGTTCGGCAGTCTCGATATACTGATGAACAATGCGGGCATGACGAATGACAAACTGCTGGCGCGCATGACAGCCGAAGATTTCAGCAGAGTAGTGGATGTTAACCTCAAGGGCAGTTTCAACTTCCTCAAGGCGGCGGCCGCCATCATGATGAAGCAGAGGTCAGGAAGGATCATCAGCATGTCATCGATCTCAGGTCTGATGGGAAATCCGGCGCAGATAAATTACAGTGCCAGCAAGGCAGGGATAGTGGGCATGACCAAGTCTGCCGCCAAGGAACTCGGCAGAAGGGGCATTACCGTGAACGCCATAGCACCGGGATTCATAGACACGGACATGACAGCTGTGCTTACAGATGATCAGAAAAAGAAAGCGGCTGAAAACATAAGCCTGAGAAGGATAGGAACACCTGACGATGTTGCGGGAGCGGCATTGTTCCTGGCATCGGATCTGGCTGCGTATATAACGGGGCAGATAATCGGAGTAGACGGAGGTCTGATAATATGAACAGAGTAGTTATAACAGGCATGGGTGCGATAACACCCATAGGACATACTGTCGAGGAGACATGGAGCGAGCTGAAGAGAGGCGCCAACGGCATCGATAAAATAACGCATTTCGATATCGAAGAACAGAAGTGCAAGATGGGCGCGGAAGTGAAGAATTTCGAATACCCTGATAAGAGGGCGGCAAAGAGACTGGACAGATCTTCTCAGCTGGCGCTGACGGCTGCCTCAGAGGCAATGAAGGACAGCGGCATAGTCAGCGGAGAAAATGTAGCGCCGGAAAGGTTCGGCGTCATAGCAGGTTCAGGCATCGGCGGTATCATGACGCTTGAAGACCAGATAACAAAAGCTACCCAGAAGGAAAGTGTCAAAAGAGTATCTGCGCTGATGATACCCATGGTCATACTGAATATGATAGCGGGCAATCTCGGCATCGAATTCCAGGCGAAGGGATCGTGCCTCGGAGTAGTCACCGCATGTTCGGCAGGCACTCACGGCATCGGGGAAGCTTACAGGAATATTAAACACGGATATGCCGATGTCATGCTCGGCGGCGGTGCTGAAGCGTCATTTGCTCCGGTATGCTTTGCCGGCTTCGGAAACATGACCGCGACTACCACGAGGACGGACAAAGACAGATGCTCCACTCCCTTTGACAAAGAAAGAGACGGCTTCGTCATGGGAGAGGGCGCGGCATTTTTCGTCCTTGAAGAATTGGAACATGCAAAGGCGCGCGGCGCGCATATATACGGCGAGATAGCCGGCTACGGCACGACATGCGATGCCTATCATATCACATCGCCGGCACCGACCGGAGAGGGCGCTGCCAATGCCATGAAGTTGGCACTTGAAGATGCGGGCATCAGTGCCGATACTATCGATTATATCAATGCACACGGCACGGGAACCCCTCTGAACGACCTTTATGAGACCAGGGCGGTGAAAACGGTTTTCGGCAATGATACGAAGACGCCGATAAGCTCTACAAAGGGAAACATCGGGCACCTGCTGGGAGCAGCCGGCAGCGTGGAGGCAATGTTCAGCATCAAGGCCATACTGGACGGATTCATACCGCCTACTATCAATCTCAGAGTGCCTGATCCCGAACTCGATCTGGATTATGTGCCCAATGATGGCAGGGACGCAGACCTGAAATATGTGATGTCCAATTCACTGGGATTCGGCGGACATAACGGCACTTTGATACTCAAGAGGTTCGAGGGCTGACGGCCGGGACCGCGAACAGAATGATCATGTGATATCGGAGATAAAAATGGCAGAAAAAATACTTTTGAACAGAGAACAGATAAAAACCATCATACCGCACCGGGAGCCGTTCCTCCTGATAGACGAAGTCGTGCAGATGGAAGCAGGCAAAAGCATAACGGCAGTAAAGCATGTCAGTGCAGATGAATATTATTTCCAGGGGCACTTCCCTGAAAGACCGGTGATGCCCGGTGTTCTGATCGTCGAGTCTCTGGCGCAGGCAGGTGCGGTGGCGGTGCTGTCCATGCCTGAAAACAAAGGCAGGATCGCTTTTTTCGGCGGCATAAAAGAAGCAAAATTCAAACGCCAGGTCGTGCCCGGCGATGAGCTTGTGCTCAAGGTGACCTTCGACCGCATACGCAGCAGGGCCGGTACGGGCACAGGAGAGGCATATGTCGGCGATAAGCTGGCATGCAGATGCAATATAATGTTTATGTTCGAATAAAACGGACTCCGGAGGAGGACAAATGATCTGGATCAGCATAATAACAGCGGCAGCATGTCTGTTTGCAGTATTCACCATTGTGATAATGTACCAGCAGAAACAGCGGCAGTATATTATCCTGAAAACCATAACCAGCGCCGGTTTCCTGCTGGTAGCGATGCGCGCAGGCATAGGCGGGTGCAGCAGAGAGGTTTTCGTTTTTGTTATGCCGGCTCTGATTCTGTGCTTCCTCGGTGATGTGTTCCTGGCGGCGGCTCATGAGATAGACAACAATCTGAAAGACCCATGGTTCACAATGGGAGTAGCCAGTTTTGCCGCTGCGCAGGCCCTGATGTCATGGGAATTGGCAAGACTGATAGATTTCAATTTCAGACCGACGATCATCCTGTCTGTGGTAATGGTGGCCATAGTATGGTATACGGCCAGGAGCGGCAGATGGGATTACGGTAAAAATAAAATACCGTCGATAATCTATGCGTTTCTGATAGGACTTTTCTGCGGACTGGGCCTGAATTACATATGGATAATGGGTCTGAACACGCAGACTCTGCTTTTCGGTGCAGGCTCATGTCTGTTCCTGATATCGGATTTTACATTATCGTGCAAATACTTCAAGGTGACAAAACAGAAGTATCTTGGTGCTGCGGTGCTGATAACATATTATCTGGCGACATATATGATCGCAATCTATCTGCACACAGTTTAGACGTACAGGCTGGGGAGAAACGGATATGAGACTCAATAAATATATAGCGCAGGCAGGCATAGCCAGCAGGCGAAAGGCTGATGACCTTACTGTCAACGGGAACGTCAAGATCAACGGTACCGTGATGAAGGAACCCGGATATGATGTGCAGCCGGACGACTGCGTCGAAGTCAACGGCAGAAGGGTGGCACTGACGGAAAAACCCGTATACATCATGCTGAACAAGCCCAGAGGCTATCTGACTGCCATGAGTGACGACAGAGGCAGGAAGACTGTGGCTGATCTGGTTGAAGATGTCCAGGAGAGAGTATTCCCGATAGGCAGGCTCGATTTCGATACTACCGGAATGCTGCTGCTTACCAACGACGGTGATCTGGCCAACAAGCTTGCGCATCCCAGTCATGAGATCGGCAAGACATACAGAGCCAAAGTCAGCGGCGTGCTTTCGCCTCAGAAACGCAATGTGCTCAGGAAGGGCGTCGACATAGGCGGTTATATAACGGCGCCTGCAAAAGTCAGGATAATAAAGCAGACGGAGAAATCTGCAATAGCCGAGATAGAGATCCATGAAGGGAAGAACCGTCAGGTAAGAAGGATGTTCAAGGCTGTCGGGTGTCCGGTACAGGAACTTAAACGGATAGCTGTGGGAGATCTGTATCTGGCCAGACTGATGGAAGGGCATTACAGGATGCTTACCAGGCAGGAAATAGACTATCTCAAAAATTGCTGAACGGTATCACGCTGGTGATACCGTTTTTATCGGCTGTCTTATTTCCGGTCTTTGCTGCTGCTATATTTTCGAATAACCGACAGGCATGTTTTTTTTGATTTCGATAGTGTAGCCGCGGCCGGGATCCGGGATCCATTTATATATATGTTCTCTTATTCCGGGAAAACTCTGCAGCATGATGACACCGATAGGACCGCCGTGGCAGATCACCACGGAGTGGACCGGCTCGGCGGTCTGCGCCGCACGTGCTGCATGGAGACTCAGGAAATCTTCAAAACCGGCGGCAACACGGTTTTGAAAGGCAGAGATGCTTTCTCCTCCGCGGGGAGCCGTCATGCCGCTGGCATCGTTTATCCATTCCTGATATGCAGACGACAGTTCAAGGTCTGCATGAGTTTTCATTTCAAAATCCCCGAAGTCCATTTCGCGCAGAGCCTGGAGAACGGAATGTTCGCGTTCGCCGTATATTATTTGCATGGTCTGCTCTGTGCGTATCAGCCCGGTGGTGTAATAATCGGCATTTTCATAGCAGGGATATATATTCTCTTTTTTTAGTTCAGACAGCCGGCTTTTCCCTTCGGAGGACAGGGGGATATCGCTGGCGCCGTAGTACCAGCGTTTGATGTTGCCTTCTGTGATCCCGTGTCTTATCAGGTGTATGCAGGAAATATCGTTTTTCATTTTTCACCGCCTGTGACAGCAGAAATTTTTTTCATGAACTGATCGGCTGATGCTTTGTCTGCAAAGGATACTCTCGCCATTCCTGCCTTGCCGCCGCCGCGGCCTCCGCAGGCGGGGGCGTTTTCTCTGACGATCCTGCCGCAGTCGCAGCTGCCGTCTGAAAACAGGAAGAGTACAGATCTTTTGTCCCCTGTAATGCAGAGAGGTCTGTTCGACCTGCTGCCGGCCTCGCTGCCGATATGCATGATCTCCTCTGCTTCGAGGTAAGGGAATTCGTATAATGTGTGCATGGCGCCGTTTTCGATATCCGCGCTGATATCAGCTGCGGCTGTTCTGATCACATGTGACAGCAGGGCGTGCAGCCGGTCATGCACGGCGTTTTCTTTTGCTTTTTCGGATGCAAGTTTTGCGAGCAGATCATCTGTTCCCGCAGAATGTCCGATGCTTATTTCTGTCAGCATGTCGTGCTTTCTGTCATAGTCCTTCATGGCTCTGCCGCCGGCTTCGAAATATATGCGCCACATATCCTTGTTTTTTTCTACTTTATATATTTTAAGAAGTCCCACCTGTCCGGTAGTGTTCGGATGCGTCCCGCAGCAGGCTACACAGTCAGCCGGTTCCGCAAGGTCGCCGATGCATACTATGGAGATATCGCTGTCAAGTGTCAGCGCTTTGCGCACGGGCATCGCTTCAGCTTCCCGGCGGCTGCCGAAATACCTGACAGTTACGGGGAGATCTGAGCAGATGATGTCGTTGGCGAGTTTTTCGGCATGCATGGCCATTTCCCATGTTATTTTACTGAGCGACGGGTCTTTTTCCAGTCTGATATCGACCGTCATATGATCGCTGCCCATATGGAAGCCCCTGTTGACGCCGCCGTATTCTCTGAAAAAGACACCGGAAAGTATATGCTCGCCGCAGTGGCGCTGCATGTTATCGAAGCGCCTTTCTCTGTCGAGCAGACATTCGATCGTATCGCCCTCATGCAGATCCGATGCATCTGCAGTGTCGATGACATGGAAGACCTCATCATCATGCTCATATACATCAGTAAGCTGTACACCGCCGATAGTGCCCAGATCGCAGGGCTGGCCGCCGCCGGTCGGAAAAAAGACCGTTTGATTCAGAGTGACAGCCGTGCTCTCGCCGCTGGCAGCGATACCGGTGATAAGGGAGAGGCACTGATATGCGTCCACATCCTTCTGATAAATTTTTGTTGCAGTCATTTGTATTCTCCGTTCGATACCGCATGTCTTTTGCATGCAACAAAAATTATAACACAAAGAAATAAAATTGTTGTATAATAATCTTGAAAAAGTACTATTTTGCTCTTTGGGCATTTTAAAGGCGCGAAGGGTTGGGAAAAAATAGAAATATAACATAAAATGGAATTAAAAGGCATAAATATCCATTGATAATAAAATCGAATCAAACTGTGGAAAAAATACTATTGACAAAATGATGAACACGTTGCTTGCGTTGGAATCAGAGGGATAAAGGAATTGAAGTTTTGCACAGGGCAAAGTGGATAAAAAGGTATACAATCGTTGGATACTTGTGGATAAACCCCGGAAGGGCGAAAATGACTAAAAAGACACTTGTTCATAATGATTCCCGGGTCGAAAACTAAGGTTTACATAATACCAGAAGCCCCGGCGATAATATGGCGGCAATATTGTTTTGCTGCAGCAGAATCATGTATGGACTATGGATATAATATGGATAAACTGTTAGGAGTTCATGATGCTGAAAGAAAAAATCGATTTTAAAAATGAATTGCCGGTCAATGTTCTGGTTGCGGATATAGACGAATATCCGATACACTTTCATGAGGAGATCGAGATCGTTTACGTGATGAAGGGATCGGTGAGGCTGAGGAACGGATACTACAATTATGATATGAAGAGCGGCGATATCTTCATACTTAATGACAGGGAGATACACAGCTTCACAAGGATCGACGAAAAAGAGAACATGGTCATGATGCTGCAGCTCGACCTGACATATTTCTCTGCTTACTATAAAAATCTTAAAAATAATTTTTTCGTCACCGACATGGATCATGATGACGATGAAAGTCTCGATGTCCTGAGAAACATACTGGCGCGCATAATGATGGAAGTCATGCAGAAAGGTTACGGATATGAACACAAGGTGATCGAGAGCGCGCATAATCTTATCGCCTGTCTCCAGAGCGACTTTCAGTATTTCCTTATGGAGGACGGGAAATTCGTAAACGAGACAAAGAAAAAGGGCAATAAGATCCTTACAGGCAGAATAAACAGGATAACAGATTACATGTACGAGAATTACTACAGGAAGCTGACTCTGAATGAGATAGCAGAGCGTGAGCACCTTTCTATTTATTATCTTTCTCATGTAATAAAAGAGTCCACAGGGCTTTCCTTCCAGAACCTTCTCAGTTTCATAAGAGTAGAGGAATCAGAAAAGCTGCTGCTGGGCACGAACAAGAAACTGGGCGTTATCGCCGATGAAACTGGATTTTCGGCCGTAAGATATTATATCAAGCATTTCGAGACATGGTTCGGGATGAACCCTGCAGAATACAGGGAAAAATACACCGGAAAAGTCAGCAGCAGAGAAAGCGCCGCCGTTTTGAAGAGAAGCACACCGACTGAGATAGAAGGAGCAATAAGGGAGCAGGTAAAAGGAGTGTATTCCGATTATGTAAAAAAACATAAGATGGCGCCGGTGATAGTAAATCTTGGCGCCGAGGAAGAAGAGCAGCCGGTAAAAGAAGGCGCCGCTGTACTGGAGCATATAATGGAAAGACCGCTCTTTGCACCTGCGGCAGGGCCGTATAAATATCTGATGAATCTGAGGGAAACAGTCCTGGCACGGGGAGAAAATTATATTGTTTCCAGCAGAGAAAAGTATCACGAAAATATTAATACGCTTTCCATCCTTGTATATAATTTCGACAGGCAGCTGGGAAGCAAACTCTGCAAGGCCGCAAATTCAAATGATATCATCAGGGATATAAAAGGATATTCCGCGGATATGGAGGCGCTGGTAAGATGCGTCGGCCTCTCCGGCGATTTTGTCATATCGAGATACAAGGTATCCAAGGAGAACATCCTCACGGCTTTCGGCAGGGCGTCGGCCGGAAAGCATAATGAAGCAGAATTCAGCAGACAGGCGCTGACTGCGTTGTGGGTCACACTTCCGACGGCATCATTCTCCAGCTTCTCCGCTTCAGATACACTGAGCCTCAGATCGACTCTTTCAGGATTCAGCGCCGAGCTGATACTGGTTGACAGAAAAGAGAAATAAAGAGCAAATTAGTGCTTTTTAAAGAGCAAAGGCATAATTGAATATTCAGAATATATTTGCTAGAATAATATCGTCAGAAAATTCATTTAAGACTGATGGAGATCGCAGGCAGGAAAACTGCAGATATTATTCAAAAATATGGAGGGAATCGATTATGAAAATTCTTATCATCGGAGCCGGAGGCGTCGGCACATCCATGGCCACAATAATAAAGAGGGCAGGCAGCGAAGCCGACTGGGCGGAAAAAGTCGTAATGGCTGACTATAATGAAGCAAGAGCTAAAGAGGTCGCAGAAAAGATTTGCGGAGGCGGAAAGTTCGTTGCAGAAAAGATCAACGCCAGAGATTCCGCCAATATCGAAGAAGTAATCAAAAAACACGGTATAGATATGACAATGAATGCAGTTGAACCTGAATTCAACGAATGTATTTTTGATACCTGCTTCAAGGCGGGGTCGATGTATATGGATGCGGCTATGACGCTGTCGGTGCCTGACAAGGACAAGCCCTTCGAAGTTGCCAATGTAAAACTCGGCGATTATCAGTTTGCAAAACATGAAGAATGGAAAAAATCCGGGAATCTGGCAGTACTGGGGATGGGCGTCGAGCCCGGCATGGCTGATGTATTTGCGCGTTTTGCCGAACTGCATCTGTTCGATGAGATCGATGAAGTCAATGTTCGCGACGGAGACAATTATGCCGGAGACGACGTTGGGTATTTCGGATTTTCAGTGTGGACGACGATCGAAGAGTGTCTGAATCCTCCTGTGATCTGGGAAAAAGGCAAAGGATTCTTCTGCACGGATAATTTCTCCGAGCCTGAAGTATTCAATTTCCCGGGAGGCATAGGCGATGTAGAAGTAATAAATGTAGAGCATGAAGAAGTGCTGCTGGTACCGCGGGTAGTGGACTGCAGGAGAGTCACATTCAAATACGGAGTTCCAGCCGACTTCAGAAAACTGCTGCTCGATCTGAGAGAACTCGGCCTTTCAGATAAATTCACCAAGATCAAGGTCGGCGACAGTGAGATAACGCCGAGAGATTTTCTTGTCAAAGTAATTCCTTCACCTGTTGAATCGACCATGAACATGACAGGAAAGGGATGTGCAGGCACATGGGTGACAGGTAAAAAGGACGGCATGAAGAGATCCGTATATCTTTATCAGGTAGCAGACAATCAGGACTGCATCAAAAAGTACACTACTAATTCAGTAGTTGCACAGACAGCAGTATCTCCTGTAATAACGCTTGAACTTCTGGCCAAGGGGATATGGAAGGGCGAAGGGGTCCTCGGCCCCGAGAGCTTTGATCCTGATCCGTTCGTTGAGAGATTGGCCAAATATGAATTCCCGGCGGCGATCAGAGAGATGGATTCGGAATATGCCGATCACCTCAATGAAAAGGCCTTCGTGGATCTGGCTGCAAAATAATACAGGCCTGCAGTCCGGTTCGGGACTGCGCACAATGATCAAAAAAACTGCTCCGGATATCCGGAGCAGTTTTTGCGGTAACGGAAAGGCTGAAATACAGGCGATGGTATGTTATAATCCATGACATGGGAAAAACAGAAAGAAAAGAACTGGATAAATTTATCGAAGAGCAGCTGTACTACCGTGATCTGCCGGGGCTGTGTATCGCAGTGCGGGCCGGTGATTTTTCGTATATCGGCACTGCCGGATACAGCAATTATGAGAAACGTGACGAACTGAACCCTGAAACTATTTTTCACATGGCTTCCGTGTCGAAGCTTTTTACCGGGACGGCAGTCATGCAGTTATGCGAAAGGGGAAAACTGTCTGCGGCCGACCGCCTTTGTGATGTGCTCACATGGTTCAGGATGGATGACCGCAGATATAAGGAGATAACGATAGAAGACATGCTGACCCATACATCGGGGATAGCCGATGTCGAAGATTACCACTGGAATGAACCGCAGCTCGGTGAGGATGCACTGGAAAAGTATGTGCAGAGCAGTGAGGTTACTTCCCGCAGCATGCTGTGGGGGCCTGATGAAAAGAGATTCAGCTACAGCAATATCGCCTATGAAATACTCGGATGCGTCATAGCTGAAACAGCGGGCATGAGCTTTGAGCAGTATATAAAGGAAAACATATTCATGCCGCTGGGGATGGAATCCTCCGAATTCATGACGGCGGAAAGAGTCTGTGAAGGGATCATGCCCTCGCTGCCGGAGCTGGCAGCCGCAGGATGTGCGATGCCGCACAGAAAAGATGAGGAAAGACATATCATCCTCTGCGATCACTATCCTTACAACAGAGCTCATGCTCCCAGCTCGACGCTGACGACCAATGCACGGGATATCGGCAGATGGGCAGATGCGAATCTGAGGCAGCGGATACTTGGACCGCAGACATATGAGACGATGTGGAGACCGTATGCCACGATCCCGAACAATAAAGAAAAAATGGGTCTGTCCTGGTTCATGCGCAGACAGCACGGTTATACTCTGATGGGGCATGAGGGGACGGATGACGGGTTCCGCGCGAGCTTCTGGATCTGCCCTGAGCTCGACTGTTACACGGCTGTGATGACAGATATATCAAAAGGACCGGTCAAAAGGATAAACAAGAAGCTGTTCAGCCTGCTCACCGGCAACGTTTCCTGACGGATCACTATTCATCGTCATCGCGGATGATGTCGAGAAATTCTTCGAAATCAGTAAAATCGCTGTTGATGAATTCATATAAAACGGGTTCCTTGAATTCATATTTTGCAGTCGGTATCAGGTAAGTGCCCATGGTGCTGGAGATCAGGCTGCGTTCCAGTATCCTGATGTGTTCTTCATCGTAGGAAGCGGCGAGGAACTGGCCGTAGTCGGTCAGATAGTATAGACCCATGACATCCTCGGAGAGACGGAAGATCCGTTTTTTGACATGATCGTTGTTGCTGTTGAAAGTCATAAAGAGGCGTCCGTTTTCATGAGGCGTTATCATAGTATTGAAATTGAATTCAAGTATCTCGTCGCTGATATCCTCCGGATCGGCAATCATTTCATATACAGTGATGAACTCGGAACGTGACAGCATCATGGCGGCTTCCGAAGAACTGACACGGAAGCCGGACTGCCTTTCGCACAGGCTGATAAGATCGCCGTTCGTCTGCAGGCGTGTAACCAGCAGTCTGTACTGCCCGTTTTCTTCAACGAGCGACCGGCACAGGTAGGAACTGTCCTTTCGGTCTATCACATTGCGGCACATTGAAGACTGCCCCAGTTCTTTGTAGGGCTCCGTGCAGACGCCGTCTTCGGCAAGGAATTCAGCAGCCGGCAGATCTTTTTCAAATGAACGCATAAGAAAGTAATGTATCAGCTGATATTCACTTTCGATCTTTGTGCAGCACTTTTCCAGCAGTATGAGTTTTCGTTCGGCATCAGGCTCCGGTGCGCCCAGGAGATCGCGGTACTCGGGCTCTCCTTCCGGCAGAGGCTGCTCGTTCTTTTTATTCAATGCAGTATATACTGTGAACAGATCTCTGGCTTCCTTCTCGCTGATCTCGATCTGCTTTCCGCCCAGACAGCCGACAAGAGTCTGTTCAATGACCTGTATGTCGTTCTGGTCATTGTTCCATACGCTTTTGTAGGTCTCAAAGCCGTTTTCTGTCGCATCAAAATAAAAATACTGATGCAGATCGGATGCATCAGGGCAGTCCTCCACAGCCCAGTGTATATGCATTGCCAGTGCACCCATAAGACGCGTATCAGTGACATATGCAGATATGAAATTTCTGGGGCACAGTTCACGCGGCCTGAGTCCTCCGCGTATGACCCTGAGTCTGTTTTTTTCCATGTTTCGAGTATACAGCAAAGGGGAAAAAATACAAGAGAAGCAAATATGAAGAGTCTATAAGTTGACAGATGCTGAACACAAAGATATAATATTCAGCATTGAATAAAGATCCTTATTGAGAGAGGCGGAGGGAATAGGCCCAGTGATGCCCGGCAACCTCCATGTCCATGTGACGGGGAAGGTGCCAAATCCTACAGGAGTTATCCTGAAAGATGAGGAGCGGCAAAACGCCTCTTCTTATTAGAAGAGGTTTTTTAAAACCAGGAGGAAAAAATGAAAAGATTATTTACATCAGAATCAGTAACGGAAGGTCATCCGGATAAGGTATGCGATCAGATATCTGATGCTATCGTAGATGAGATAATGGCACACGATCCGCAGGGAAGAGTCGCTGCGGAAACGACTGTAAACACAGGATATGCCATGGTAATGGGAGAGATCACTACTGACTGTTATATAGATATCCCCAAGATAGCCAGGGAAGTCATCTGCGACATAGGATATGACAACGGTGAATACGGTTTCGACGGCAATACCTGCGCTATCATGACTTCGATAGATGAGCAGTCCGGCGATATCGCCATGGGCGTGGACAATGCGCTGGAGAGCAAGGAAGGAAATATTGCCGATAAATTCATAACAGGAGCCGGAGACCAGGGAATGATGTTCGGCTATGCCTGCAATGAAACACCGGAGCTGATGCCTATGCCTATATCTCTGGCACACAAGCTGGCGATACAGCTTACCAGGGTACGTAAAGACGGAACTATCAAATACCTCAGACCTGACGGCAAGACCCAGGTCACTGTAGAATATGACGACAACAAAGTCAAACGCATAGATACGGTACTGATATCCACGCAGCATGACCCTGATGCCGCCATCGAGACGATAAGGAAGGACCTGATGGAGCATGTGGTAAAGCCGATAATCCCGTCGGGACTGATAGATGAAAAAACAAAGTATTTCGTAAATCCGACAGGCAGATTCGTAATAGGCGGACCGCATGGAGATTCCGGACTTACAGGCAGAAAGATCATCGTTGACACATACGGCGGATATGCCCGTCACGGCGGCGGTGCTTTCAGCGGCAAAGACCCCACAAAGGTCGACAGATCAGCTACATATGCAGCCAGATACGTTGCCAAGAACCTGGTCGCAGCAGGACTGGCAGAAAAGTGCGAAGTGCAGCTGGCCTATGCCATAGGCGTGGCAAAGCCGGTATCGATAATGGCAGACAGCTTCGGCACAGGAAAAGTCAGTGACGAAAGGCTGTCGGAAATAATAGAAGAGAATTTCGACCTCCGTCCGGAAGCGATCATTGACAAGCTGGGGCTGAGGAGACCTATATACAGACAGGTTGCTGCCTACGGTCATTTCGGAAGAGACGATCTGGATCTGCCCTGGGAGAAGACAGATAAGGTCGAAGTACTGAAAAAAGCAGTAAAATAACGATAGAAAGTAACAGGTATAAATAAATGGGCGTAAAAGTCGCGAAATTCGGCGGTTCATCCGTTGCTGACGGAATTCAGATCGCAAAGATAAAGAAAATAATCGAGTCGGATCCGAACAGGGCATACATAGTAGTGTCTGCTCCGGGCAAACGTTTTGAACAGGACAGCAAGATAACAGATCTGCTTTATTCCTGCAAGACACACAAGGAACACAATCTTCCGTTCGAGCAGCTGTTCCAGGTAGTCTGCGACAGGTATAAGGCTGTTGAACTCAATCTCGAAGTCGATGTGGATATGCAGAGACTGCTGGATGATATCAGAGAAGATCTTGAAAAGGGTATCTCGGTCGACTATGTTGCCAGCAGGGGAGAATTCCTGAATGCGAAGCTGATAGCATCATATCTGGGATACGATTTTGTAGATGCTGCAGGGCTCGTGCTGTTCGACAAGAAGGGCAGATTGATGGCAGAAGAGACCAATGCTGCGCTTTCTGCAGAGCTGAGCCGTCACAAGAAAGCAGTAATGCCGGGATTCTACGGCAGTCTGCCGGACGGTTCGATAAAGACATTTTCCAGAGGAGGATCGGATATCACCGGTGCACTTGTTGCCAGAGCTGTCTCGGCGGAGATATATGAGAACTGGACTGATGTTTCGGGATTTCTCATGGCCGATCCGAGAATAGTGAAAGACCCCAGACCGATAAAAAAGATATCATACAAGGAATTGAGAGAGCTTTCATACATGGGAGCTTCAGTCCTGCATGAAGATGCCATATATCCGGCCAGAATTTCGGGCATTCCCATAAATATCAGGAACACGAACAAACCCGGGGATGCCGGCACGATCATCACCGCCGAACCGGAAGCCGATTCGAACGGAAGGATAGTCACAGGTATCGCAGGCAGCAAGGATTTCACAGCGATAGGAATATATAAACACCGCATGGCTTCTGAAAGAGGTTTTGTCAGGAGGATGGCCGGTGTACTGGAGGATCTCGACATACCGATGGAGCACATGCCCAGCGGCATAGACACGGTATCGGTAGTGATGGCGAACAGAGAACTCGACGGACGGACGGACGAACTGGTAGAGGAACTGGAAAGACAGCTCAAGCCTGACAGCATAGATGTTTCCGACGATGTCGCTCTGATAGCGACTGTGGGCATAGGCATGTCGTTCAGGCCCGGCGTATCTGCAAAGCTCTTCGACGCGCTGGCAAAGGCCGGCGTCAATATCAGGATGATAGACCAGGGCTCCAGTGAGCTCAATATAATCGTAGGCGTGCAGAACGACGATTTCGAGAAGTCGGTCAGGGCGATATATGAGGCGTTTTCCGGAGAATGAAGCGTCCGCATGTGCTGCGGGGGCATGAGAATACGATACAGCATACATCAGGGCAGCCGGCGTGATACGGCCTGCCCTGTTTGATGATGCAGATACTTTGCAGAAAATCACATATCTATGCTATAATACTTTGATGCGGATACAAAAGAACGATCCGCATATCAGGAGGAAACTGCCGGATGGACAGTATGAATATGATCTCTATTGCAATAATAATCGTATTGGTGGTGATGTCGGCTTATTTTTCTGCAACAGAGACAGCATTCACATCGCTGAACAGGATAAAAATGAAAAACATGGCGGCGGACGGCGACAAAAGGGCCAAAAAAGTGCTGGCTCTGTCAGACCGCTATGATGAACTTCTGTCAACCATATTGATAGGGAACAATATAGTCAATATAGTGATGACCGCAATAGCCACTGTACTGTGCCTCAATATATTCGGAAAATCGGGGGCAACGCTGTCTACGATCGTGATCACAGTTGTGATACTTGTCTTCGGAGAGATAAGCCCGAAGAGTCTGGCCAAGGAAGCGCCGGAGAGTTTTTCGCGCTTTTCAGCACCGGGGATCAAGTTTTTCATGATACTGCTGACGCCTCTCAACTTTCTATTCAGAAAGTGGAAGGGCCTGATCGCAAGACTGTTCAATATCGGGGATACGCGCACCATAACGGAAGATGAACTGATAACCATGGTCGAAGAAGCAGAGACGGAAGGCGGCATACAGTCGGATCAGAGCGAGCTCATCCAGAACGCGATAGAGTTCAATGAGCTTACAGCTGAAGAAGTCATGACGCCGAGGGTCGATATAGAATCGATAGATCTTGAAATGACTGAAAGGGAAGTGGCGGACATGTTTCGCGATACAGGCTTTTCCAGACTGCCGGTCTATGAAGACGATATGGATACCATTCTCGGGGTTCTGAATCAGAAAGATTTCCACAATTATATAGTAGGCACTGACCGTACTATATCAGATTTTGTCAAGCCGGTAGTGTTTGTAGCGGAATCGATGCGCATCGCCAGTCTTCTGAAAAAACTGCAGGCTATGCAGACGCACATGGCTATCATAGTCAACGAATACGGAGGTACGGAAGGTCTGGTGACCATGGAAGACATAATAGAGGAACTGGTCGGAGAAATATATGATGAACACGATGTCATAATGAGCCGGGAGGTCTCTGAGCTGCAGAACGGCAGTTTCAGAGTGATGTGCAATGCTTCGATCGCCAAGGTACTGGACTTTTTCGGCGTGGAAGACGATGACATGGATGTGAATACTGTAAACGGCTGGGTGGTACTTTGCCTTGACAAACTGCCGGAAAAAGGCGACACTTTTGTGTATGAAGCAGACGGCAAAATATTCAGAGGAAGGGTAACAAAAGCAACAGGCAAGAAAGCTCTTGAAATAAATCTGACGGTTGAAGATATACCTGAAGACGACGATGGTGAGAACAGAGACAGCAGCGGGGAAATCGGAAAGGAGAAATGATACCATGGGTGTAATGGAAAAGATATTCGGAGATCTCAATGCCAAAGAAGTAAAAAAGGTAGATAAGATCGTATCAAAGATCGAGACATATGACGAGGAAATGCAGTCACTGAGCGATGCACAGCTTCGCGCCAAGACTGATGAATTCAGGAAGAGACTGAATGAAGGCGAAACACTGGATGATATCCTTCCAGAGGCATTTGCAGTCTGCCGTGAAGCGGACTGGCGTGCGCTGGGAATGAAGCCGTTCAGAGTGCAGCTCGTCGGCGGGGTAGTACTTCATCAGGGCAGGATCGCCGAGATGAAGACCGGAGAAGGAAAAACGCTGGTGGCCACGCTTCCCGTATATCTCAATGCACTCGAAGGAAAGGGCGTGCATGTAGTAACTGTAAATGACTACCTGGCCAAGAGAGATATGGACTGGATGGGCAAGGCTTACACCTTCCTGGGGCTGACGATAGGCTGCGTTATCCACGGCATAACTGATGAAGAAAGAAAAGCCGCATATCAGGCGGATATAACGTACGGTACAAACAATGAATACGGTTTTGATTATCTGCGGGACAATATGGTCATATATAAGGAGGATATGACGCAGAGGGAACTCAACTACGCCATCGTCGACGAGGTCGACTCGATCCTTATCGATGAAGCGAGAACGCCGCTGATCATATCCGGAGAAGGAGAAAAATCCACCGAGCTTTATCAGAGCGCTGACAGGTTCGTTAAAAACCTCAGCAATGAAGAAGATTATAAAGTTGAAGAGAAGGACAAGCAGGTATCGCTGACAGAAGTCGGCGTTGCCAAATGCGAAAAGTTTTTCAAGATAGACAACTTCTCGGATCCTGAAAATATGGAGATCAATCACAATGTCCTGCAGGCGCTGAAAGCGCATGCGATCATGCATAAGGACATCGACTATATCGTCAAGGACGGAGAAATAATCATCGTCGATGAATTCACCGGCCGTCTTATGTTCGGACGCCGCTACAGCGACGGGCTCCATCAGGCCATAGAAGCAAAAGAACATGTGCATGTCCAGTCGGAATCGAAGACACTGGCTACGATAACTCTGCAGAACTACTTCCGCATGTATCAGAAGCTGGCCGGCATGACAGGTACGGCCAAGACCGAGGAATCCGAATTCAGAGACATATACAACATGGATGTCGTCGTGATACCGACAAACGAACCGGTCGTCAGAGAGGATATGCCGGATGCCATCTTCGGCACGGAAAACGGCAAATACAAGGCGATAATCGACAGGGTAGAGGAAGCGCACAAGACAGGGATGCCTGTCCTTGTAGGCACCATATCGGTGGAAAAATCGGAAATAATAGCCGGCATGCTGCGCAAGAGAGGCATCAGGGACTTCAATGTGCTGAACGCCAAATACCACGATAAGGAAGCAGCCATCATAGCTCAGGCAGGCCGCAAAAAAGCCATCACGATAGCAACGAATATGGCAGGACGTGGCACAGACATCATACTAGGGGGCAACCCTGAATTCGAAGCTAAAAAAGAAATGGAGAAAGAGGGCTTTGATGCCGAAGCGATAGCGTTCGCTTCCAGCTTTGTCCCCTCGGATGATCCGGCACTCAACGATGCCAGAAAAAGATTCAATGAACTCCATGACAGGATAAAGGCAGAGCGTGCCGACGAGCAGAAAGAAGTCGTCGGACTGGGCGGGCTGTGCATCATAGGTACGGAAAGACATGAGTCGAGACGTATAGACAATCAGCTGAGAGGCCGTTCCGGACGACAGGGAGACCCCGGAGTGACGCAGTTCTGTATTTCTCTTGAGGACGATCTGATGAGACTTTTCGGCGGCGAGAGAATGAAGAGCGTTGTGGACAGACTTGGCGTCGAAGAGGATGAAGCCATCGAATCGGGCATGATCACCAGATCGATAGAAAATGCCCAGAAAAAAGTCGAGGGCAGGAACTTCTCCATAAGAAAATATGTACTGCAGTATGACAATGTCATGAACAAGCAGCGTGAGATAATATATGATGAGAGACGTAAGGTCCTGTTCGGAGAAGATCTGAAGGAATACATCATGAACATGACAGAGGAGCTGGTCATGATGGACGTCGATCCGATAATCGTCGAGTCAAAGTATCCGGAGGAATGGGATTTCGAGACTCTCAACAAGAACCTCAAAAAGGTATGCGGCCGATTCAAGGGACTCAAATACAGCGACGAAGAGCTGCGCGACCTCGACGAGGGATTTCTCAAAGAGGATGTCATGGATGCCTTCAGAGCGCTCTATGCGGATAAGGAAAAAGAGATCGGCGAAGAACGTATGCGTGAACTGGAGAGGATGATCCTCATCAGAGTAGTCGACAATAAGTGGATGGATCATATCGATGCCATGGATCAGCTGAAAAACGGCATAGGACTCAGAGGACTGGGCGGACAGGATCCGGCAGGCGCATATGCTGAAGAGGGCTTCCAGATGTTTGAAGAGATGATAGGATCCATAAAGGAAGAGACCGTCGAATTCTGCTTCAATGTAACTGTTGAAACGCATACCGAGAGGAAGCAGATACTGGGCAGGGGCACCGGAATAAAAGAAGAATACGATGATGCTGATCAGGGATTCATGCAGGAGGCTGTCGGCGGCGACATGCCCGAGGAAGCAGAAATACCTGAAAGAGAAAATGTACAGCAGACTGTAAAGCGCGATAAACCGAAAGTGGGCAGGAACGATCCCTGTCCTTGCGGAAGCGGAAAGAAATACAAGTACTGCTGCGGAAGGAATGATAAGTAATGCAGATAGAAGATATAAAAAACGGGCTGCCGGCACTGAGAGACGGACTTACCGAGGCAGGTGAGTTCCTTTGACCCGGCAGGTCTGAAGAAAAAGATAGCCGATCTGGCGGCAAAGACAGAAGACACTCAGTTTTGGAACGATCAGGAAAGGGCGCAGAAAATACTGAAAGAAAAAAAGCGCCTGGAAAGCACCCTCGGCGAATTTGAAGAGATCGATTCGGAATTCGAGGATCTTGAAGTGCTGATAGATCTTGCTGAAGAGGAGGGCGATGCTTCCATGGCCGGCGAGATCACGGAGGCTTTTGAAGCCTGCGCTTCGAAGATAGACGCACTGCGGATAAAGACGCTGCTGACTGGGGATTACGACGGCAATAATGCCATTCTTTCAGTTCACGGCGGCAGCGGCGGTACCGATGCCAAGGACTGGGCGGAAATGCTCTATCGCATGTATGTGAGGTGGTCGGAGAACAGAGGATACGGCGTCAAAGTCATGGATTTTCAGGACGACGATGAAGGCGGGATCAATTCGGCTACTATCCTTGTCGAAGGGGAGAATGCCTACGGCTACCTGAAAAATGAAAAGGGCGTCCACAGACTGGTAAGGATATCGCCGTTCGATTCTTCGGGCAGAAGGCATACATCATTTGCTTCCGTGGATGTGGTCCCGGAGATCGACGATGATATCGAAGTTGAGATCGATCCCGAGGATATCAGGATAGATACATTCCGCTCCAGCGGGGCCGGCGGCCAGCATGTAAACAAGACGGACTCGGCAATAAGGATAACGCATCTTCCTACGAATATAGTCGTGTCATGCCAGAACGAGAGGTCGCAGCATCAGAACAAGGAAACTGCCATGAAGCTTCTCAAGAGCCGTCTGCTGGAGCTGAAGGAGAAGGAGCACAAGGAAAACTTGAAGGAACTGAAGGGCGACTACAGTCAGATCACGTGGGGCAGCCAGATAAGGTCTTATGTGTTCCAGCCGTATACGATGGTCAAGGATCACCGCACCGGCGCCGAGACTGGCAACGTACAGGCCGTGATGGACGGGGATATCGATTATTTCATCAATGAAAAACTCAAGCAGAAAGACTGACAGACAGTGGATATGTCCAGTGGATAAACTGTTGACAGCCGGCTGAAAATGATTAAGCGGAATAAACGGCTTGTATACAGTATTAATATAAAATAATCGTTGTATTGACAATTTTTTTATGTTAATATCTTAACGGTGTGAAATTTTTCTACACACATTGTCATTATGAAAAGGAGACGCAATAAAGATGTTATTACAAACAATGGTAAAATTTTCGGACAGCCTGGGATGGACACATCTGGATGCCAGATCGGTCATCATGATTGCTGTGGCATGCCTGCTTATGTGGCTGGCCATCAAAAAGGACTTTGAACCGCTGCTGCTGATACCTATCGGCTTCGGCATGCTGCTTACCAACCTTCCTCTGGGCGCTGTTTTCAGCAACAATCCCACAGGTGATTTTACTGACTGGGGCATACTGACTATATTCTTTGAATTAAGGCCTGTGCTGCCCTCGCTGATATTCCTGGGCGTAGGCGCCATGACGGACTTCGGACCGCTGATAGCTAACCCGAAATCACTGATCATGGGTGCAGGAGCTCAGTTTGGTGTTTTCGTAGCTTTCTTCGTTGCAGTCATTTTGGGATTCAATGCTCAGGAAGCCGGTTCTATTGGGATCATCGGCGGAGCAGACGGCCCTACATGTATATATCTGACGAGCAGGATGGCACCGCAGTTGCTGGGAGCCATAGCCGTAGCGGCTTATTCCTACATGGCGCTGGTGCCGGTAATACAGCCGCCTGTTATGAGACTGTTCACTACAGATCGTGAAAGAAAGATCAAGATGGAGCAGCTGCGTCCGGTATCACAGAGGGAAAAGGTAATATTCCCGATCATGGTTACCATCATCGTATCTCTGTTCCTTCCCCCGGCAACACCGCTTATCGGCTGCCTGATGCTCGGGAACCTGTTCAAGGAATCAGGAAAGACAAGAAGACTTGCAGATACATCTGCAAACTCGCTCTGCAACATAGTTACTATACTGCTCGGTCTGTCTGTAGGCGGCACAGCTCAGGGAACTACGTTCCTTACAGCTGACACTTTGAAGATTCTGGCTCTCGGTGTTGTAGCATTTGCATTCAGCACCATGATGGGCGTTCTGATAGCTAAACTTATGAATGTTATCGAGGGCGGCAATTCCATCAATCCGCTCATGGGTTCAGCAGGCGTATCCGCTGTACCTATGGCAGCACGTGTATCTCAGAAAGTCGGACAGCAGTACAATGCTTCGAACTTCCTGCTCATGCATGCAATGGGACCTAACGTTGCCGGCGTAATCGGAACAGCAGTTGCTGCAGGCGTTATGCTTTCAATGTTCCACTGATAGACAATGTAAAGAAATTATATATATGACAATAAGGCGGGGACCGTTTTCGGCCCCCGTTTTGATATATGGCTGCAAGCCGGCTGAGCACGCGCAGCGCGCGGAACATCAACTGCCCGCTGTACGGGTGCGCACATTGGAGAGGGTGCGGCGGTAAAAGGTTGCTGTATAACGAGGAACAGGTATACAATATATTTGGAAAAATCTGTTGCCAGTAATGCCGCCAAGTGCTATAACTGTATCTGCTTCGATTTTAAATTTGCAGATATCAGCAGGATATACAATACAGGCAGCGGAAAAATCTATGTAACTGGGAGGGAGAAACATGTCGGAATTATTATGTACCAGGCACCTGGTAAAAGGTGAGGATCTTAACCACCACGGCACACTGTATGCAGGCAGAGGCGTAGAGTGGATGGTTGAAGCGGGTTTTATGACTGCTTCAGCTGCGGTAAACAGTGAGAACATAGTATGCATGAGGATCAATTCTCTGCTGTTCATCAAACCTGTGCCGCAGGGACAGATGGTAAGGTATGACAGTCAGGTATGCTTTGCAGGGCGAACGAGCATTACAGTATATGTCAGTGTCACGAACAGTAAAACGGGAGAGTTCATTGTTGACGGGTTCTTTACATATGTTTATACAGATGAAGAAGGAAAATCGAAAGCGCATGGCATAATAGTAGAACCGAAGACAGAGGCTGAACGTGAATTATATGATGAGGCGAAGCAGCTGCTGGAAGAATCCAAAGCGGATGCAGCCAAGCAGAAAAAACGCCGCCTCTGAGCAGATGAATATCAGGGCACGCTGCACAGTATGCAGCGTGCCTTTTGGCATCACGGGCAAAACAGAAGGGCATGCGCCGGATCCGGCAGGAAGGTATCTTGCATACTTTGGTGCTCTCTGTTAAACTCTTGTTAGCTTAAGGAGATTTTAATGATAATAAACAAGAACGGACATGATACTGTGCTTTTCGATTTTGACGGCACGGTCATGGATACAAACAAACTGATAATAGAGTCGTGGCAGCATACATTCAGGACACTTGAAGGACGTGAACGTCCGCTTCCCGAGATAATCGAGACATTCGGGGAACCGCTGGCGGACACGATGGAAAAGTTTTTTCCCGATATCCCGGTAGATAAAAGCATCAATATATACAGAGATTATCATTACGATAAATTCGAGGATCTGATAGAGCTTTTCCCGGGCATGGAAAAGCTGCTGATACGTCTGAAAAAAGAAAATTACAAGACGGGACTGGTGACTTCCAGACTGCGACCGACGACTATGGAGGGCCTCAATAAATATGATATCGCGAAATGCTTTGATGTGATAGTCACGATGGAAGACTGCACCAGACACAAACCTGATCCGCAGCCGGCGCAGATCGCTTTGGAAAAACTGTCATCTCTGCCGGCGCGCAGCATGATGCTGGGAGATACCATGTTCGACATAAAATGCGCCAATAACGCAGGAGTGACTTCTGTACTGGTGGCCTGGGCAATGGCAGTCAGCGAGGAGGATATCAAGGGCCCGGACGGTCCCGACTATATACTTACAAAGGCGGAAAACCTGTTTGATATACTGTGAGATGCGGAGGACAGATGCTGAAGATTTTTTACGGGCGCGAAAACCTGGATAAAAGTAAATTCATATTTGATAACCTTGACGGGAAGACATTGCTTCTTGTGCCTGATCAGTTCACCCTGGAGGCAGAGAAGGATGCCTTCTTTTATCTTGGCCGCAAAGGTCTTATGGATATAGATATCGTCAGCATATCCAGACTCGGCAGCAAGGTGCTGAAGGAGACCGGAGGCGGGCGGCGGCCGATGATCGGCAGACAGGGGAGACATATGCTGCTGACGAAGATACTTCGCGACAGAGATGATGAACTGGAACTGTACCGGGGATACAGCACCAGGCCGGGCTTTGTGGAGATGATCAACAATTTCATATCAGAGATGAAGCAGTATCAGACATCGCCGGATGAGCTCGAGGAAGTGACAGGCGCTGTCAGTGAAAACAGCTTCCTGCATAAAAAACTCAGCGATATGCTGAAGATATACCGGGATTACGAGGAAAGGATACAGGGCAAGTATACAGACAGTGAAGATTACATCACGCTGTACACCGAGCGTATTGCCGGATCGCCTTCGGTTGCCGCCAGTTCCGTATGGATATACGGATTCGATTATTTCACTCCCAAAAATATCAGGGTGATCGAACAGCTGACCGCTGCGGCGCGCAATGTCAACCTGGTGCTGACATGGGACGGCGGGAAAAGCGATATTTTCAGACTGACGGGACTTGCAGCCGGCAGGTTCGGAGACTGCCGTAAGATAGATATCGGCGGAGAAAGCTCTTTCGACGGCGGAGGATATGAGATAAAGAAAAAAACCGCACTTGAACATATAGAAAGGCAGCTGTTTGCTCTGCCCGCAGATACATGCGCGGACAGCACCGGCATAACACTGGTTAAGGCGGCCAATTATTATGCCGAGGCGGAGACGGCGGCAGCATACGTCCTCGATCTTGTCAGAGACGAGTGCCTGCGTCTGCGCGATATCGTGCTCATATGCAATGATCTCGATACCAGAGGAAAAATTTTCAAAAGAGTATTTGCCCAGTACGGCATGGAACTGTTCATGGATGCCAAACGGGACATCATTCATGTGCCGGCGGTCAAATACGTCACGGCTCTCATGGATGTTATCTCAGAAGGCTACCGCAGAGAGGATGTGATGGAACTGATCAAGACAGGCCTCACGGATATCGATGCCGGGGAAGCTGAAGATCTTGAGAATTACTGTTTGGAATATGACATAAAAAGTACTCTGTGGAAAAAAGATTTCGAGAAGGGTAAAGATCGTTTCGGACAGGAGACGGTTGACAGGCTCAATGATATGCGTCAGCGGATCATAGACCCGCTGCTTGATTTCACTGAGAAATACAGGGAAGCAGGAACAGTAGAAAACAGGATAAGAGTATTATACGGTTATCTGAGCGAAGATGTGAAGCTGCCTGAAAAACTTGCCGCTCTGATGGAAGAGCAGAGAGATTCGGGAGATACGGAATCCATGCAGGAGACATCTCAGGCGTGGGATATGATAATCGAAGTGTTCGATCAGCTTGATGCCATACTCGGCAGTGAAAAAATTTCCATGAAGGATATGGACGCTCTGCTGAAGTCCGGTTTTGAGGCAGCCGAGATAGGGATGCTGCCGCCGTCTGCTGACGGGATAATGATGGGGACGATGCAGCGTACCAGGAGCGGGCGCATAAGAGCTATGCTGGTCACAGGCGCCAACGAGGGCATCCTGCCGGCACAGATCTCAAATGACGGATTATTGAGCAGTGAGGAAAAGAACAGGCTCGAAGACCTGAAAAAGGAAAAGGGCATTGGTGAAATATGCAAAATGGACAGGCTCAGGACTATGGAGGAGGAACTTGCCATATACAGGAACATGGCAAAGCCTGCAGACAGACTTTACATGAGCTGTTCGGTCTCGGATGAAGAAGGCGGGGCGATAAGGCCTTCGTATATATTTGACAGGGTCCGAAGCATGTTTCCCGATGTCAGGGTCGAAAAGGACATCATCAACAGAGGAAAGCCTGCCGAACTGGTGGCGGGCAGAGGCAGTACTCTGAAATATCTCACCTACGCTCTCCGCGCTCCTGAGGAAGGTCAGGAGCCTGCAGGAGTGTGGAAAGATGTACTCAGATGGTATGAAAAAAACGGAGGCACGGAAATCGAAAAAGTGAAGGACGGTCTGTTCTTCAGAAACGAAGCCGGCAGGATAAACAGCGAGGCGGCAAAAGAATTATACAGGAAAGAAGGCAATGACTATCTGTCGCTCAGTCCGTCGCGGCTGGAGAAATACGGCAGATGCCCCTTTGCACATTTCGTAAATTACGGTCTTGTGCCTGAAAAAATTGAAATGTACAAGGTCGGGCCGGTGGATATGGGCGATCTCTATCACAGCAGTCTTATGCACGTCGCAGAAAAATTATCGGAGGGGTGCACCAGGATAACGGATCCTGATTCGCGCTGGATGTGTATAGACGAAAGTGAATGCGATGCCCTGTCGGATGCGGTACTGAAGACAGAGATCGGCAAGTACCGTGAAGGCATAATGGATAAGGATGCCGCGGAGACCTACAGGAGCCTGAGAATGAGAGATATGCTGCGCAGCACAGTGCGGATGATGGTGGAGCAGGTCAGACGCGGAGAGATCGAATCCATGGAGTATGAGGTCGGTTTCGGAAAAGGCAGGCCTATCCCGCCGGTAGCCGCCGCTGGCGGGGTGATTACTGTCGAAGGGAAGATAGACAGAGTGGATGTGCTTCCCGGAGACCACGTAAAGGTCATAGATTATAAATCGGGAAGCGACAAGTACAGCGAAGCCGAGGCCCGCTCCGGATGGAAGCTCCAGCTGTTCGTGTATCTGAAAGCAGCTATGGAAGGAAAAAGATCTCCGGCGGGAACGTTCTATTTTCATATAGATTATCCGATGAGGGATGCCGGCGCGATGTCGGTCGCTGAGGCTAAAAAAGCAGCAGAGGATGCAGTGCGCGAGGCTTTTAAAATGGACGGCATAATGCTGGATGATCCTGATGTCATCCGCGGCATCGACAGCGAGGTATATGAAAACTGCGGCAGATCAGCCGTGGCGCCGCTGACGGTAAAGTCCGGGAAAAACGGCAACACCGTCAGCGGAAACAAGGTCCTCAGCGCCGAGGAATTTGCAGCCCTGATGGATGCAGTCGGCACCAGGATGGACGAGATGTGCAGAGAGCTCGCCGACGGCAGTATAGAGATCCATCCCCGGGTGAACAAAAATATCAGCGCCTGTACCTACTGTGATTATAAAGGTATCTGCAAATTCGACACAGCGTTCGAAGGCTGCAGGTACGAGAAGATATAGTCTTTCGGATTCGTGCCCCGTAAATAAAAAAGAGACACTATACAGTGTCTCTCTGGTGGAGCATAGGGGGCTCGAACCCCTGACCTCCTGGCTGCCAGCCAAGCGCGCTCCCAGCTGCGCCAATGCCCCGGGTATGGAGCCACCGGCCGGAGTCGAACCGGCCACCTGCACGTTACGAATGTGCTGCTCTACCGGATGAGCTACGGTGGCATTTCAGCGGACGGTCCGAAAACCGTCCGCTTATAGATTTTACTATATTATGGCACTTCAAGTCAATATCAAATAAGGCAGATGTAATAGACTGAAAATAATGTATTTCAGCAGGTCAGACGGGATATGGACGTCTGTTCGATAAATCAAGTGCTTGACTAAAAAAACTATTTGATAGAGAATAGAGACAGGTTCTGGTGACAACAGAACAAAATAATTGCGAAAGGATGATCTGATGAGCAAATCACAAAAACACAACGGCAGCAAAAAAACTGCCGGTTACCGTGAAGAGCACAAAAAGAAGATGGATGCGAAAAAGATACTTCTCATCATCATATGCATCGTTACAGCGGTTGCTTTTACGGTGCTGCCCATAGCATCTATGTTCTAAATGACTGGAGGCTGTCATGCGCGAAGCTCAGGAACTGAATCTGTGTATAGATATAAAAAATAAAAACACACGTAAGGATGTGCTGGACATTTTCTATGTGGGGAGGACTGTTCAGCTTCCTGTTGTCGATAACAGAAAGGTGATAGGACTTCTTGATGTTTATGATTATATCAGAAACGGCAATCCTGAAATTCCGGAGATCATGATCAGGGATTTCGAGGTCGCGGGAAAAGAAAAAGATATTTTTCTTTTTAAAAATTCAAAACAGTACATTCTGCCTATTATCGATAAAAACGGAGACTACTGCGGTTTTGTCAACAGGCTGCTCAGCAAAGTCTATCTTCCCAATAAGGAATATATGCAGGTGGTAGAGGAGAGCCTTGCGGACATCGACACAGAATCAGGCAATGTGGATATCGATGAGATTAAGGCGAGATTCGACGCACTCGTGGAAACCAATTACGATGGCCTGTATATTACTGTAGATAAGGGTATATCAATAGGAATACATAAAAATGACAAACTGTTTAAGGGCTTTTCAGCAGAGGACATAGTTATCGATGACGGGGAAGTGTTTTTTTCAGACAGCGGCAGTGATATAGAACGTTTTGATGTCGCCAATACCGAAATACTCCAGGCACGAAATGAAAAGAGCCTTTCGGACGAACTGATTCCCGAAGGCGGGATAATCAAAATAGTAAACAATGCCAAGGAATTGGAAAAAGTAAAAAAGGAACTTCGTGATATCAGGGAAGTCGCTGAGAAATACGAGGATGAGCTGGAATTTCTCAGATGGGAACAGACCAAGACCGATGATGTCATTGCTGCCAGTCCGGCTATGAAAAAGATCATCAATATGGCAGTAAAGGTCGCCAAAGTTGACTCGACAGTGCTGATACAGGGACAATCCGGTGTCGGCAAGGGGGTCCTGAGTCAGATCATTCACAACAACAGCGGACGCAAAGACGGACCTTTTATAAAGATCGACTGCAGTCTCATACCGGAAAACCTGCTGGAATCGGAACTGTTCGGCTATGTCGAGGGATCTTTTACAGGAGCTGTCAAGGGAGGCAAGATAGGTCTGATAGAACTTGCGAACGGCGGTACGCTTTTCCTCGATGAGATCGGGGATCTTCCACTCGGATTGCAGGCAAAACTGCTGAGGGTGCTGCAGGACAGGGTGATCGTCAAGGTCGGAGCGACGGAACAGATTCCTGTGGATATACGGGTGATAGCAGCAACGAACAGAGATCTTCAGGAAATGGTAGAGCAGAAAACCTTCCGCAGAGATCTTTATTACCGGCTGAATGTCGTCCCTATTGAAATTCCTCCTCTGTCCGAGCGCTATGACGACGTCAAGATCATGATCCAGCTGTGCCTCAAACGGTATAATGCTGAATATGATCTTAAGAAGCGCATCGATCCGGCGGCTATGAGGCTGCTGCTCGATTACCAGTGGCCCGGCAATGTCAGGGAGCTGGAAAATGTGATCGAATACCTTGTGGTAACAACAAATTCTGATTTGATAGAAAAAGAAAATCTGCCTAAAGAGGTATATGACAGCTCGGGAAAAATCGGAGCCGATATCTCCTTCGGCGATGGTGTATCGCTTAAGGAAGCAGTGGATATGGTCGAAGAAAAAATGCTGCGCGAAGCAATGCTCAGGAGCGGCAGCCCTGCAGAGATGGCTGAAAGATTGAAGGTGGACAGGAGCACGATCGTCAGAAAGATGCAGAAACACCATATGAAAAAGAGGTTCTGACTGAGACAGACAGATAAAAAACAGCATGTGCAGATGTGCACATGTGTGTAGAAATGCACATAATTTTAAAACGCTGTTGATATTTCAACAGCGTTTTAAAATTCAGAATGTTTTCGGTGCAGAAATGCACAGCTTCAGGCAGGCGGTTCAGATGCGCACAGGTGCTGTCCGGATCGTCATTTTTTTATTTCTAAAAAAATAAATCCCCGAAAATCCATTGAAATACAGCCGTTTTTCTTCAGCTGTCAAAAAAGATTATGACAAGTATGTCATAGTTGGCACGCATGTTGCTCTATTAAGAAGTATAAAAATACGGAAGGAGAAATCGTAATGAGCTCAAGAGTAGAAAATCATGTTGTATTGGGATCAGACAACATCGAGAAGACAGTGACCATAACGGTCGACGGCAAACAGCTCCAGGCAAAAGAAGGAGAGCCCATACTGGCCACACTTCTGGCGAATGGGATCATCGTCAGCAGATATACGACGAAAAGACACGAAGCCAGGGGACTGTTCTGCGGGATCGGTCAGTGCACAGACTGTGCGATGGTCGTGAACGGCAAGCCGAACGTAAGGACCTGTGTGACGCCGGTGCAGGACGGAATGGTGATCGAGACACAGGACGGCTACGGAAAGAAGGTGGACCCCAATGATTAAAAAAGATGTAGTAGTGATCGGCGGAGGACCGGCAGGAATGGCAGCAGCCATCGAAGCGGCAAAACGCGGAGCGAAGGTGACAGTCATAGATTCAAATGCCAAAGCGGGCGGACAGCTGTTCAAACAGATCCACAAGTTCTTCGGCTCCAGCGAACACAGAGCAGGAATAAGAGGGATAGACATAGGAGCGGGACTGCTGCAGGAAGCCAGAGAGCTGAACGTGGAAGTCATGCTGGACAGCGCGGTGATCGGACTGTTCGAGCCCAAGACCATAGCAGTCGAAGTAGGGACAGATGATACAGACAAGAAAGTCATCACCATCCAGGCGGAACAGATAGTCATAGCCAGCGGAGCGTCGGAGAACGTCGTGCGTTTCAAGGGCTGGACGATGCCCGGAGTCATGGGAGCAGGAGCAGCCCAGACGATGATCAATGTCAACCGTGTGCTTCCGGGGAAACGCATCCTGATGATAGGGACAGGAAACGTCGGACTGATCGTATCGTATCAGCTGATGCAGGCAGGAGCAGACGTAGTAGCGCTGGTAGAAGCAGCGCCAAAGATAGGCGGATATGCGGTACACGCATCGAAGATAACCAGAGCAGGAGTACCCATAATGACGAGACACACTATCTTCGAAGCACAGGGAAAGGAACGTGTGGAAAAGGCGATCGTCGGAGAGCTGGATGACAAATGGCAGCTGGTACCGGGGACAGAGCAGGAGTTCGATGTAGATACAGTATGCATCGCAGCCGGCCTCAAGCCGCTGACGGAACTGGCCATGATGTACGGATGTCAGGCGACGTTCGACCCGAGACTGGGCGGCTGGGCACCGCTGCATAATTCGGGGATGCAGACCACATGCGAAGGCATCTATGTGGCAGGAGACATCACCGGAGTAGAAGAAGCGAACACTGCACTCGAAGAGGGAAGACTGGCAGGCGTATCGATAGCCGAAGCCAGGGGACTGATCACGACAGCAGATGCAGATAAAGACAGAGCAGCGATCTGGGAAAGACTTGACGGACTGAGAGAAGGACCTTCAGGCGAAGTCAGAAGACAGGCCAAGGCAGGTCAGATCGCAGCATTCGAAAGCGGGGTGAAATAAATGGCATTGTCAGATAAAGGATATATGACACTGGAGGAACTGAAAGAGAATCTGGGATATCCGACAGAAGAGAGATTCAAGAAAGGCCCCGTAGCTGTAGCAGAATGCATACAGGAGATCCCGTGCAATCCGTGTGAAGCGGCCTGCAGGTTCGGAGCGATAGAGATAGGAAAACCGATAACGACCCTTCCTGAAATAAACGGAGACAAATGCACCGGATGCGGTATGTGCATAGCACACTGCTCGGGTCTGGCGATATTCGTCCTCGACAAGACATATTCAGACACACAGGGAACAGTATCTTTCCCGTATGAATATCTTCCGCTGCCCGTAAAGGGACAGAAGGTAAAGGGCGTCAACAGGGCCGGAGATCCGGTATGCGACGCAGAAGTAGTAAAGGTACAGGACCTGAAGAGCTTCGACAGGACACCGGTAGTGACCATAGCAGTGCCGCTGGAGATGGTGGACGAAGTAAGGAGCATACAGCGCAGAGAAAAAGAGGCGGAGCAGTTCATCAAGGACATAGACAACGGCGAGGAAGTAGCTGATGACGTACTGGTATGCAGATGCGAAGAAGTCAGCGTCGGTGAGATAAAAGCCGCTATCAGGGCAGGCGCGAAAGATGTCAACGGAGTAAAGAGAAGGACCAGAGCAGGAATGGGACTGTGTCAGGGACGTACCTGCGAGAAGATGGTACAGGCGTTGATCAGACAGGAACTCGGCAACACGCCCGAAGAGATCAGCAGGTCCACGAACAGGCCTCCGGTAAGACCGGTAACATTCGGATCACTGGCAGGAGGTGAAGACAATGAGTAGTTATGATGTTGCAGTAATAGGTGCAGGAGTCATAGGAACAAGTGTTGCCTATCATCTTACAAAAGCAGGGCTCAATACGGTTTTAATTGATCAGGGAGATCTGGCAAGCGGGACTTCCAGCCACTGCGATTCAGTTGCGCTGATTTGCGATAAGGAGCCAGGTATCGATACAAAGATGGGTTATCAGAGCATACAGAGATTTCTGGAGCTCCAGGACGAACTGTCATACGATATAGATTTTCATCAGAGAGGCTGTATGTATGTATGCGAAGCCGACGAGGAAATGGTAGCTGCGAAAAGATATGTCGACGCGCAGAAGGCAGACGGATATGACATGCGTATGCTGGACCGTCAGGAAATATACGATTTGGAGCCGTATCTTGCAAAAGACCTTAAGGGCGGATTGTGGTCGGAACCGGACTGTACGCTGAATCCATATAAACTTTGCTATGGATTCGTTCAGAGGGCTCAGGAATTGGGCATGAAAACGATGAGCTTTACCAAAGTGCAGGATATAAAGACAGATGCCAGCGGCGCAGTTGAAGCAGTCGTGACAGATAATGGCAATGTAAACGCAAAGAAGATCATCAATTGTGCAGGCGTATGGGCGCCGGCGATCGGCAGGATGCTGGGCCTTGAGATTCCCATCGAACCCAGGAAGGGCATCTGCATGCTTTCTGAAAGAGGAAACAAGATCATGAATCAGAAAGTACAGGAATTCGGATACATGATGTCCAAGTTCGACGACATTAAGTTTACCAGACCGGTAAGCGAACGCGTAGAAAGACTGAATGTTGCTATGGTAATCGAACCTACGGAAGCAAGCAATTTCATTCTTGGAGGCAACAGAAACTTTACAGGATATGACATCAGATCAGAGATCGAAGTCATGCAGGCCGTTGCTGAAAGAGGCTGCAGATATTTCCCGATCATCAAGGAGATCAACTGCATCAGGACATACTGCGGTTTGAGGCCTTTTGTGCCTGATCATCTGCCGATAGTGTCCGAAGTTGATGAAAATCCGGGATTCTATATTGCAGCTGGCCATGAAGGCGACGGCATCAGTCTGTCGGCAATCACAGGCAAAATGGTAATGCAGCTGATAACAGGCCAGGAAACAGACTTTGATATCAGTCAGCTCAAGTTCTCGAGATTCAAAAAGGCCTGAGACCGGCCGGATGCAGCAGTGCATGAGTCCGGCAGCAAAAAGCGCCAGGACGTGAGTGCGGCAGTGAAATGCGATGGCGAAATGTAATAAAGAGAGAAAGCAGATCAATCAACTAACTAACTAAAACTATTACCATGATCAGGAGGTAAAACAATGAAACAGGGACCTAAAGGATTCTATGTACCACTTATCACAACATTCAATGATGACGAAAGTTTCGACTGGGACGGATATAAAAAAGTCATCGATTATGTAATCGACAACGGCATGAACGGTCTTCTCGTAGGAGGAAGCACAGGCGAATATCATATGATGAGCTTCGAAGAGAGAAAAGAGCTCATCAAAAAAGGATGCGAATTCGCAGCAGGCCGCGTACCTGTAATGGCAGGCATCGGCTGCTTCACAGCAAAAGACACTATCGAACTGGGCAACTGGGCAGCAGAGTGCGGCGCAGAGTACGGACTGGTACTTCCGCCTTATTACATGCCTACGAGCGATGAAGGAGTAGTGGAGTTCTACAAAGAGATCGCCGACAATACTAAAGTAGGCATCGTGATCTATAACAACCCGCTGGCAACAGGTGTCGAGCTGGCGCCGGCTCTGATCAGAGAGATCGCTATGCTGGACAACGTAGTGAGCGTCAAGGATACATCTGAGCAGATCCATACGAGTCAGACAGTTGCAGCCACAAAGGATATCGAAGGGTTTACAGTATTCCAGGGATATGAACAGCTGCTGCTGCCGGCATTGTCAGTTGGCGCAGACGGCGCTTTCTCCATAATCTTCAATCTCATTCCTAAGGAAATGAGTGAAATGTTCAAGCTGGCAGTTGAAAAGAACGACTTCAAGGCTGCGATGGCGATCAATGAAAAGATGACGACGCTGTACGATGCCATGGAAGACGAACCGTATCCGGGTCCGGTAAAAGCGGGAATGGATGCAATCGGCATGCCGGGCGGCGTAGTCAGAAAACCTCTTTCGCAGCCTACAGATGCGATGAGAGCCAAAATGAAAGCAGAACTGAAAAAGATCGGTTACGCTGTAAAGTAGGAATCATCTGAAGTATAATTGTAAAGGAGCGAAAAATGGCTAACAAAAATGAAACTCTGAACAAGAATACGGAAGTCTATACCAGCAGATTCGGCGCACTCATGTCCATGGTGGGCATGTGCGTCGGACTCGGCAACGTATGGCGTTTTCCGTATCTCTGCGGCCAGGACGGCGGCGGAGCATTCGTTATTGCATACCTGGTCTGCCTAGGTGTAGTCGTGATACCTCTGGCAATAGTCGAAGCCGGTTACGGCAAAGGCAACCGCGGCGGCATCATGCAGGCTTATGAGACAGCTCTCCACAGCAAGACCGCAGGCAAAATAATAGGTGGGATATCAACGGTATTTTATGGCACGATGAACTTTTTCTTCCTGCCCGTAATGGCTTCAAGTCTTTATTTCATTTATGTATGTATAAGAGGGCTTTGGAAAACACAGCCGGCTGGAGAGATCTATGCTCAGTCGATAACTAATTATCCTATGATGGTCACTCTGGTAGTGATACTCTCATTGATAACCGGATTCATAGTCTTCAAAGGCGTTGGCGGCGGCATCGAAAGAATGAGCAAGATAATGATACCGCTCATGTTCCTCGCGTTCATAATAGTAGTAATATTTTCGGCATTTTCAGTGGACGGCATCGGCAAGGGATACGACTGGTTCCTGAATCCTGACTGGGGCAAGCTCGGCACTGTGCAGATATGGCTCGATGCCATGGGACAGGCACTGTTCTCGATAGGCGTCGGACCCGGATGCATGTACATCTACGGAAGCCATCTGAAGAAGAAGGGCGACGTTACACTGAACGTAACCACAGTCTGCTTCGGAGACACATTCGCAGCACTCATTGCAGGCATGGCTATCATACCGGCCTGCGTGGCCATGGGTCTCAGCCCGGAATCAGGTTCAGGGCTCATCTTCGTAGTACTTCCCAATCTGCTTTCACAGATCCCGGGTGGACAGATAATAGGCATCCTCGTTTTCGCAGGCATATTCTTCGCAGGCATCACTACTGCAGTAGCGCAGTTCGAAGTGCCTGTTGCCACATTCTTCAACGGCTTCGGTCTCTCGAGGAAAAAGGTGGCAGTCGTAGGAACATTCATAACAATGGCCGGAGCGCTGGCATGTACGTACAGCACATCCATACTGGAACTGTTCAACAACCTGGCCGGCAACTACGGATTCATTATAACAGCAGGACTCGGCGCTATCATGTACTCATGGGTATATGGCGTGAACAAGATCAGAGAGAACCATCTGAATCCGACCAGCGATCTGCAGTTGGGCAAATGGTTTACTATCCTCGTTAAATTCATCGCAGTTCCGCTCATGTTGTTCATAATGTTCAACTCGCTGGTTCCGGTACTGCAGTAGCAAGGAGGTATGGAAATATGTTAACAGGTACGATAATAATGCTGGTGTTCGTAGTCGTAGTAGTTTACGGCGGCACGATCTTCCTGATGGGCAAATGCCTGTCACAGCCTCCGACACCAGATGACGACGATGATGAAGAATAGTAAATGAAGTAATATGAGGTGATCTAAATGACTGATAAAAACAATACCAGACAGTACGGATATCTGACTGATCAGAATAACGGAAAATATATCGAAGGCATACAGAATCAGCAGGTGGGCGGCTATCCTGTGGGGATAGTGTTCATAGAGCAGGTCAACTATCCATTGATGCCGGGCAATGTGGTCAACGCATGGACATATGACTTTCCGGTGCGCATGAAGGCGGTAGAGAACCTCACAAATGACAGACTTTTTAATAACGATAAAACGATAGCTGATGATGTCATCGCAGCAGCTAAACACATGGTCGAAAAAGACGGAGTAAGAGCTATATGCTCGGCATGCGGATTCTTCGGAAACTTCCAGCAGGAAGTTTCCGAGGCTCTGGATGTTCCTGTGGCCATGTCGTCTCTGGTGCAGCTGCCATGGATAAAGAGCATTATCAAGCCGGGCAAAAAGGTGGGAATCCTTACTGCCAACGGCGGCGCGCTGACTCCGACACTGTTTGAAAACTGCGGCATCAGCGACTACAGCGATATTGCCGTAAAAGATATGCTCAGTTCGAAGGAGTTTGCGGCAGTGGTAGATATGCGCGGACATTTCGACAACGGCATCGCCAGACAGGAGATCATCACCGCGGCTCGTGAACTGGTCGAAGAGAATGATGATATAGGAGCGATCCTGCTCGAGTGCAGCGATATGCCTCCGTATGCATCAGACATACAGGCTGTAACGGGTCTTCCGGTATTTGATTTTATCACTTTGATAAAATGGCTGGAAAGCGCAGTGATGCAGAAGCCGTATGCAGGCTGGATCTAAAACAGCCCGGCAGAAGCAGGACTTCGACTATTAACTTCAGCTTTGAAATCATAAAAAGAAAAGAGTGTCAGAATGGAAAAAAGAAACAATTACGGATATATGACCGGAAACGAGCAGGGTGAACAGTGGATCAGGATGCGCAGGGGCCAGAACATATCAGGCACAGCCATAGGTATTCTGTATCTGGACAATGTGTGGTATCCAATGATGCCGGGCAATGTAGTGAACTCATGCACCTATGATTTTCCGGTAAGGCTAAGGGCAGTGCCGGGCTTGGATACGCCAAGACTTCACAGCGGCGATCCGACTATATTCGATGATATTTTAAGAGAAGCAAAGGTCCTGGAAAAGGAGGGCGTCAGAGCTATATCGGCAGCATGCGGATTCTTCGGACACTTCCACAGACAGCTGGCGGATGCCATGGATATACCGGTGGCTATGTCGAGTCTCGTTCAGGCACCGTGGATCAAGGCTACGCTTAAGAAAGATCAGAAGATAGGTGTGCTCACTGCAAATGCGGCTGCTGTAACAGACGAACTGCTTTCAAGCTGCGGCATTGAAGACAGCAGTTTGCTGAAAGTAGCCGACCTCAGACACGGCCCGCATTTTTCGGCAATAATGGAAGACAGGGGAGAATTCGACAATAATGAAGTCAGAAAAGAAGTGCTGGCCGCAGCATCAGAGCTGACAGAGGCAAATAGCGATATAGGCGCCATACTGCTGGAATGCAGCGATATGCCGCCATATGCGGCAGCGATACAGGCTCAGGTGGGGCTGCCTGTATTCGACTTCATCACAATGATAAAATGGCTCCACAGTTCAGTAAATCAGACCCCTTATAAAGGGTGGATATAAAAAGACATTTAAACACTATCCAACAGAAGGCATCAAAAGGCTTTCCATAATGCTGTGCAGCCGGTTTGGCCGCACAGCAGCTCCTCTTAAAAGATATTGTATACAAAAGTGCAATTGTGTGATAAAGAACAATAATACTTTAATACAATGTATACATTATACAAGATTAGGTGTATAATGTATACATAAAGAGATGGCAGGGAAGACCGACAAAGAGTTGTTGCCGACCAATAATGTATACAGTATGCACCTACAAACATATTACTAACGCAAATATGCAAAAAAATAATGGTGTTGTGTATGAACGGGTCAAAGGCTGTCGCATACTGCGGCTTTCCGGTCATACATATCTGACAGATGACAGATATACCGCAATCGATCCGAAGTTGACAGAACCGAAAGGAAAGACAATGGATAATATCAGCAGGACAAAAAAATACGGCGCTGACAGACGGAAACATGCTGCCGCGGCAAAAGTAACAGGCGATAAAGACGAGGAAGCTCATATTAGCAGCAAATCGAACTTTATCAGAGACTATTCGATCCCGCTCATTGCAGGGGTCATAGCTGCTTTACTGGTAGCAAACTTTTTCCCGTCGCTGCATGACATAATAGTGTATACCCCAATACTCGGAAAGAAAATAACATTCGAATGGCTGGTCAACGAAGGTTTTATGACGCTGTTCTTTGCAAGTGCAGGAATAGCAATAGTAAACAGCATGTCTCCGGGAGGGGCCATGAACCCGATAAAGAAGGCCGTAACACCGCTGATGGCTACGTTCGGAGGCGTGCTGGGACCGATAGCGATATTTTTCATATTGAACAGTATCATAGGAAGGCCGGAATGGAGCGACGGCTGGGGCATATGCACAGCGACTGATATAGCTCTCGCATGGCTGATAGCAAAAGTCGTATTCGGAAAGGATCATCCGGCTGTCACCTTTCTGCTGCTGCTGGCAGTAGCTGACGACGCGATAGGTCTGGTGATAATAGCAGTATTCTATCCGACGCCGGGATCTCCGGTAAGACCGCTGTTCCTGCTGGTAACAGCTGCAGGGATCGGCATCGCACTGCTTTTCAATAAAAAGAATGTCAGATCTTTCTGGCCGTATATACTTATCGCCGGCGGAACCAGCTGGATAGGACTGTTCCTCACAGGAGTGAGTCCGGCACTGGCACTGGTGGTCATCATACCGTTCCTGCCCAGAAAGGCCAAAATTGTTTCTGCACAAGACGGACATGGCGCTGATGATGCAGCGGCAGTTTCCACGCTGGGAAGATTTGAGAAGGGCATAGGGCCGATCGTGGATTACGGACTTTTCTTCTTCGGATTTGCCAATGCGGGAGTGGCCTTTACAGATATGTCTACTCTGACTCTGATAGTTATGGTTTCGCTGATAGTGGGAAAGACAATGGGAATATCTTTGTTCGCATTTATTTCAGCCAAGCTGCTGAAATTCGGATTGCCTACAGGGATGAAGGCCAAAGAAATACCCATAGCCGGAATAATCGGCGGAGTGGGCCTGACCGTAGCATTGTTCGTTTCGCAGGCTGCTTACACCGATATGGCTGTGCAGAGCGCAGCCAAGATGGGCGCACTGTTCAGTATCTTTTCGGCTTGTATAGGCATATGTGCAGCGAAACTGGCAGGTGTCGGTGCTTTCGGACATAAAGCAGAAAACAGCAGCGGGACAGCAGAGATCATGCTGCCTGACGGAGAAAAAGAAATCATTCCGGAAAAAGGCGAGACATGGGAGGAAGAATATCCTATAATGAAACAGGCGGCACGCAGTTACGCAAACAGAAGACTTGCCGCTTATGAAGGACAGATAGACAGATTTTACAGCAGGAATAAAGGAGGACAAAATGAGAAAAAATCTTGGAGCAGACACGATATCCTATCCGCTGCCCGTACTAATGATATCAACGTACGGAGAAGACGGAAAGCCGGATGTAATGAACGCAGCGTGGGGAGGAATATGCAGTTCCGTTCCGCCGTGTATTCAGATCAGTCTGAGGAAAGAACGTAAGACTCTGGAAAACATCATGGTTAAAAAGGCATTTGTGATAAGCATAGCCGATGCCGGTCACGAGACCGAAGCGGATTATTTCGGCCTGGTATCCGGACATGATACGGATAAACTTGCGAAAACAGGCATGAAGAATCATAAGAGCGATAATGTTGATGCTCCGATAATAGACGATTTCGCCGTATCACTGGAATGCAGGCTGAAGGATACAGTCGATGTCGGCAGTCACATGATGGTCATCGGTGAGATAGTGAATATCAGTGCCGATGAAAAAGTGCTTGATGAAAAAGGTAAAATCGACATCAAGAAACTCAGACCGATCATATACGATATAACCGGCAATGATTATTACAATGTTGGCGACAAAGCCGGGGACGCATTCAAAGACGGGCTGAAATACAAAGATTGATATGCAGTGTCACCACGCGGAATGACTACTCCTCCGCAGATACTGATAATAAATGACTTCCTGCACAGATGTGCGGGAAGTCTTTTTGTATCGATGTCCGAGAGGCCTTTTTGTATCGATGCCCGAGAACCTTTTTGTATCGATATCAAGGAGCATTTTGTATAGATTTTCGGCAATATTCAATCGAGATATTCGCTGGGATAGTCGTCGCCGCGCATCATTCTGTATTTTTTCGGAGTGCCGCCGGTGATTTTTTTGAAGCACTTTATGTAATAACTCGTGCTGTTGAAGCCGACCTTATCAGCGATGACTGAAACAGGCCTGTCGGTGTCATGGAGCAGAGCAAGGCTTTTTTCGATGCGGTATTTAATAAGATATTCAAAAGGCGTCATGCCGATGCTTCTGTTGAAAAGGCGGCAGCATTCACCGCGGCTGACGGATCCTGCAGCGGCGATACCGGTCAGCGTCAGGGGCCTTTCAAAAAGTGAATGGATATAACTGATCATCGGTTTGATACGGTCGCTGTCGGCTGCAGGCGGAGCAGCCGCACTGCCCTTGTTGAGGCATTCGCTGATCAGATCGAGCCACATGCGGCCGAGCGCTGCACCGGCGAACATCTCGTAACCGTATTCCCTGGCATGACAGACGTCGTAGATGGCATGCAGCTGGCTGATTATATCCGGGGTCAGTTCTGCACACGGAAATTTTGTCTTATCTATATACGGCTCGACATATTTCCTGGCAGCTGCGCTGCCTTCGAATCCGCGGAGCATCCGGGGACTGAAGTTGACGCAGCGGTAGATACTGTCGGGTTCATCATCTGCCGTGGCCATATGCATGACTTCGGAGTTGATGAAGATGCCGCTTCCCTCGCCGAGCCGATAGGTCCTGCTGTCGATAGTGAAGCTGACATGTCCTCTGGTGACATAGGAAAACTGCAGGACCTCATGCCAGTGCAGACGCACATAGCCGGACATTTTTCTGTTCATATGATCTTCAAAAATGGCCAGGGGAAAATCATAAGTGCCCTGGGGCAGCTTGTCTTCAAGACTGCTGCTGTCCGGGAGCTCGTGCACCTCAAAATATGTATCTGCTGACGGCATCGCTTTATCTGTCATAAATTCCACCATATATCAATATATTTATATTTTTCGCCAATATCATGCGACTTTTTATATACTCGAGTGTATATTATTATATTATACAGAACTGATAAAGTAAACATCCCCAAAGCGGAGGGAAAACAATGGGAACGTTCCAGAGCCTGAATTCTCTGGCGATGATCTTCATAATGATCATCCCCGGGATAATACTGGCGAAAAAAAACGTACTGTCGGGAGAACAGGAAAAGGGTCTGTCCAGCATAGTGGCCAACCTTACATGGCCCTGTCTGGTAATAGATGCCATGCAGATATCGTTTTCAAAAAAGATCCTGGCACAGTGCGGATATACATTCATTATCATGGTAGGCGTGTTCGTCGTTGCTCTGGGCATAGCGACGGTGCTCGTGAAAGTGATGAAAATGGAGAAGCACAAAAGTTATATTTTCACTTTTATGCTGATCTTTGCGAATACCGGTTTCATGGGCATACCGGTGATAAATGCTCTGTACGGCAAGAGCGCGGTGTTCTATGCTTCGATAGTGGAAATGGTGCAGGATCTGTTCCTGTTCACGGCCGGGATAATGCTGATACAGATGTCGACAGGCGCACAGAGAAGGATCAATTTAAAAGCCATGCTCAGTCCAGGCATATTCGGTGTCGCCATAGGCTTCTGCCTGTTTCTGTTCGATCTTAAGCTGCCTGGTTTTCTCGGAGATTCGATAGGAATAATCGGAGATGCCACGACGCCGCTGACGATGATAGCCATAGGGCTTCAGATAGGTCATATCCCCTTTAAGGAACTGGTGGGGGATGTCAGTATGTATGTGCTTTCATTTGCCAAGCTGATCGTAGTGCCAGGGATCCTGCTGTTCGTGATGATATTCGTGCTGCGGGATACATCGATGATGTCCAAAGTGGTGATAATGGAGTTCGCGATGCCGGTAGCGGCCTGTGCGACTATCTTTTCGCAGCAGTACGGGGCGGATGTCGCCTTCGCGACCAAAGGCGTACTGCTTTCTACAGTCATATCTATAGCAACTCTTTCTGTGTTCACAGTATTGCTCGATGTGCTCATCTGAGGCTGCCGTTGAGGCTGCTGCGTACCGGTGATCGGCGCGCTGTGACAGAATATCGTGTAGTTGCGGACGATTTATGTTATAATATTACTTTAATATATGATGGGAAGCAGGCATAGTCAGATGAGCGACAGAATCAAAAAGGCGCTGAACAACCACAGCAGCGGATATAATTGTGCCCAGGCGGTTTCCTGCGTGTTTGCAGAAGAGCTGGGCATGAAGGAAAGGGATATATTCAGGATGACCGAGGCTATGGGATTCGGCATGGGCACTATGGGTACATGCGGCGCAGTCAGTGCCATGGCAGTCGTAGCGGGATTATCTGAAAGCGACGGCAATACGGAGGCTCCGGGAAGCAAACGAAAGTCATATGCGGTCATGAAGGCAATGACGGAGAAATTCAAAGAGATGAACGGATCTGTGATATGCCGCGAATTGAAGGGGATCGATACGGGGGAGGTACTGCGCAGCTGCAACGGCTGCATAGAAGATGCGGTGCGGATCGCCGAGGACTATATAAAAGACGAAAGACAGAACGGACAGGACGAGAAGAAAGGATAAGGTGCAGACAGAGTGAATAACAGGATATTCAAAGATTCATTATATGAAAAAAGATATATAAGCGATCTCAAAGATATGATAGACAGCTGCGCCAGACTTTACGGAGGTAAGACTGCCTTTTTTGTTAAGGACAGACCGCGCGGAGAGTACAGGCCGATAACCTTCACGCAGTTCTGGATAGATATCAACGCTTTGGGCACCAGCTTCCTGGAAATGGGGCTGAAGGGCAAAAAGATCGCGGTCATAGGCGAAAACAGCTACGAATGGGTGGTCACGTATTTTGCGGCGACGAACGGCACGGGAGTCATAGTGCCTATAGACAGAGAACTGAAGGCGAAGGAGATCGCCAACCTCATGAACAGAGCAAAAGTGGATGCTGTCGTGCATTCCCCCAAGATGGAAAAGGTCATGAAGGAAGTCCTGCCTATGGTCAAGACAGTCAAGCATGCTGTCGAGATGCATACATACAGCGACAACGATGACGGTAAAGAAATGTCCGTATCCAAACTGATCGAAAGAGGCAAGGCATCGATAGATGCAGGCAATCTGGATTTTGTCAATGCTGAGATAGACAGAGAAGCTATGTGCACACTGATGTTCACATCCGGCACTACCGGCCTGGCCAAGGGCGTCATGCTCAGCCACAAGAATCTTTCTGCGAATGTATATAATATGAGCAAATATGTCGATGTAACAGATTATATTGGACTGTCAGTGCTGCCGATGCATCATTCATATGAAATGACCTGTCACATATTCACGGGCCTGTATCAGGGATTTGCTGTCGCGATATGCGAAGGCCTCAGATATATCCAGCCGAATATGAAAGAGATACACGCTACAGTAATGCTGGGAGTGCCTCTTATATTTGAGAGCATATACAAAAGGATATGGAAGACGGCGGAAGAAGCAGGCCGCGCCGAAAAAATGAGAAAGATGATAAACATATCCAGAAAGCTGAAGCTGTATAACAACCTGCCGCTGATGCGCAGGATCTTCAAGCCGGTCCATGATAACCTCGGGAATAATATCCTGCAGTGGATCGTCGGCGGTGCAGCGATGAATCCCAAGATGATCGAAGATTTTGAGGCGATGGGCATACCGATGATACAGGGCTACGGCATGTCTGAAAACGCGCCTATCATAGCAGTGAACCGTGACAGATACAGCAAGGCAAAATCCGTAGGCCAGGCCATGCCGGGAACAGAGATAAAAATAATCGACAAAGATGAAAACGGCATGGGCGAAATAATATGCAGAGGTCCTTCGGTGATGATCGGATACTATGACGATCCGGAGCTTACGGCAGAGGTACTCAAGGATGGCTGGCTGTATACGGGAGATTACGGATATATGGATGATGACGGCTTCCTTTATATATCAGGACGCAAGAAAAATGTCATCGTCACTAAAAACGGCAAGAACATCTTCCCTGAAGAAGTGGAATTCTATCTGTCGGAAAACGATTACATCGAGGAAGCGCTGGTCCACGGCATAGAGGACGAACGCACGGGTGACACTGTGGTCAAGGCAGAGATATTCCCGAACTACGATCTGATCGCCAGTGAAAAGGGAGACCTTAACGAAGACGAACTCAGACATTTCCTCAAAACTGTAATAGATGATGTCAATGATCAGATGCCGCCGTATAAACATGTCAAGCGCTTCGGGATCAGGAAAGAAGAATTCAGCAAGACTACGACCAGAAAGATCAAGAGACATACATCGGACAACATGGACAACGGAAATGAGGAGGACGCATGATGCTTACAAAAGAAGAATATGAAGCCCTGAAAAAGAAAGATATGGATTATGCTCTCGATATCGTTGATAAAATCAACAACGATCCCAGACCGGGCGTCCTTTATAAGGAAAGCAGACCGATAATGGATATCAAGCATATGATAGAGACGACTGCGGAGATGTTCCCCGATCATGTGTGCTTTTATCAGAAGTACAAAAAAGGCGAGCCGTATACACGTATAACATACCGGGAAATGCTCGAAAGCGTGAATGCACTGGGGACGGCCCTGATAGAGCAGGGTCTGAAGGACAAACGGATCGCAGTCATAGGCAGCAACTGTTCGGAATGGGCGATATCGTATCTGTCCGTTCTCTGCGGGACGGGCATCGTAGTTCCCATGGACAAGGAACTCAATGTCGATGAACTGGAACAGCTGGTAGTCCAGTCGGAAGTCTGCTGCGTGATAATGGACAACAAGCACGAAAAGACTTTTGAAGAGATAATAAACAGAGGAAATTCGCAGATAAAGCTCCTAATTAACATGAACAAGAGCGAAGACGGCAATGGAGTACTGTCATGGGATCAGCTGGTCGAAAAGGGCCGCAAGCTGATCGCGGCCGGAGACCGCAGTTTTATCGATGCCCAGATATATGCCGAGAAAATGAGCATACTGCTGTTCACATCCGGCACTACGGGAGTGTCGAAGGGCGTTATGCTCAATCATCGCAACCTCGTAGTGGATCTGATGGCTTCGCCGACAGTGCTTAAGGTCAATGACTGGGATATCTTTTTCTCGGTCCTGCCACTTCATCATACATATGAATGCACCAGCGGATTCCTCATGCCCATGTACAAGGGCGCAGCTGTCGCTTACTGCGAAGGGCTGAAATACATACAGAAAAACCTCGAGGAAGTAAAGCCGACCATGTTCCTGGCGGTGCCGGTGCTGTTTGAAACGCTTTACAAAAAGATATGGAAAAACATACGCAAACAAGGAAAGGAAAAAACTGTCCGCAGAGTCATAGCCATCAATAAAAAAACAAAGAAGATAGGTCTGGACCTGGGCAATATCTTTTTCAAAGACATACGGGCCGTTTTCGGCGGACGCATGAGGATGATGATCAGCGGCGGAGCAGCCATAAGTCCGGAAGTCCTCGAAGGGATCCAGGACTTCGGCATCATGGCCCTGCAGGGCTACGGACTGACCGAATGTGCGCCGATGGGTGCGCTCAATCCCGATAAGATGCCCAAGTCCGAATCGGCCGGCATACCGTTCCCCTCATGCGGTATGAAGATCGTCGACGCGGATGAAGACGGCATCGGCGAGATATGGCTCGGCGGCGGCAATGTGATGATGGGGTATTACAACATGCCCGAGGCGACCGAGGAAGCGATAACCGACGGCTGGTTCCATACCGGCGATCTGGGATATATGGATGACGACGGATATCTGATCATCACCGGCAGAAAGAAAAATGTCATCATCACCAAGAACGGCAAAAACGTTTTCCCTGAGGAACTGGAATATTATCTTTCGGAGATACCGCTGATCAAAGAGTCCATGGTATTCGACGAAGAAACAGAAGACGGAACGGACCAGCTCATAGTAGCCGCGGTCACACTGGACGATGAAGAGATAGAAGACAGTCTGGGAAATGATGCTTCCGAAAAAGAGATCAGGGAGGCTGTCTGGAACGCCGTGGATGCGGTCAATGCAAAACAGCCGTTTTTCAAGAAGATCAAAAAGGTCATAATAAGGAAAGAGGATTTTGTAAAAAACACCTCAAACAAGATAATCAGGTATGCCGATGACAATAAAAAACAGTAAAATTGACAAATCACAGGGCATCTTTTATAATTTAGCGATGTATTCAGGGTGAAAGGAGATACATGAAATGGCAGAAGAAGTACTGTTGACCAAGGAAGGTTATGAAAAAATAAAAGCGGAACACGAGGAACTCGTGTCAGTGACAAGAAAGGAAGTTGCCGGAAGGATCAAGGAAGCGAGAGAATTCGGCGATATTTCCGAGAATGCCGAATATGACGCCGCCAAAAACGAGCAGGCCGAACTCGAAGAGCGTATCATAAAACTGGAAAACATGATGCGCAGCGCGACGATAATCGATGAAGGCAAGGCCGCCAGAGGAAAAGTCAATGTCGGCTGCAAGGTCAAGGTAAAGAACGTGAAAACCAAGAAGGTCCAGGAGTTCACTATAGTGGGAGCGACAGAATCCGATCCGTTCGCGGGCAAGATATCAAACGAATCTGCAGTGGGCAAGGGCCTGATAGGTCACAAGACAGGAGAAAAGGTGGACATCGAACTTCCGGAGAGCAAGGTAAAGTATGAGATACTCAGCATCAGCAGAGCGTAACAGGCAATAGTAGAGGATAAAAATGAGCGAGAACAAAGCAAAGAATCAGAACGGCAATGAGCCGCAGGAGCTTACAGAAGAAGATCTCAACGAACAGAGACAGATAAGAAGAAACAAGCTGAAGGATCTGCAGGAAGCGGGCAGGAATCCTTTCCTTATCGAAAAATGGGACCAGGACAGCTTCAGTCAGGATATCAAAGACAACTTTGAAGCAACGGACGGCAGCGAGGTTTCGCTGGCAGGCAGGATGATGGCCAAGCGCGTCATGGGAAAGGCGGCTTTTGCAGATCTGCAGGACCGCGAAGGCCGGATACAGATGCACGTCAAAAGAGATCTCCTTGGTGAAGAAGAGTATAAATGGTTCAAGAAATATGATATCGGCGACATCCTCGGAGTGAAGGGAAAGGTATTCAAGACCCAGCGCGGAGAGATAACAGTAGAAGCGACAAAGATCGTGCTGCTGTCAAAATCTCTGCAGGTGCTTCCCGATAAATGGAGCGGCCTCAAGGATACTGATATCAGATACAGACAGCGTTATGTGGACCTGATCATGAATCCCGATGTGCGCAAGATCTTTATGGAACGTGCCAAGATCATCAGCGAGATAAGGAGGACTCTGGAAGCAGACTTCGGGTTCGTAGAGGTCGATACGCCGATACTGACGACTATAGCCGGAGGCGCGAATGCACGTCCGTTCCAGACACATCACAATACTCTGGACATCGACATGAAACTTCGTATCTCCACAGAGCTCTATCTGAAGAGGCTCGTAGTCGGCGGATTAGACAGAGTATATGAGATGGGCCGCCAGTTCAGGAACGAAGGCATGGACAGGAACCATAATCCTGAATTCACATCGATGGAATGCTACATGGCTTACGGCAACCTTGAGAACAATATGGAAATAATCGAAAAACTGTTTGCCAATGCCGCCGTGGCCGTGACAGGCAGCATGCAGATAACCTATGACGGCAAGACATTCGACCTCACTCCGCCCTGGAGAAAGATCGATATGACCGATGCGGTCAAAGAGGTAACAGGGGTCGATTTCCACAGCATCGATACCGATGAGGAAGCGCAGAAGGCTGCTCTTGCGTACGGTATGGACGAAGAGACAGTAAGGGGCAAGACACGCGGCAAGCTGATCGCGGAGATGTTTGAAGAGTACTGCGAAGACGCGCCGGGACTGATGGACGGACCGGTGTTCCTCACAGGTCATCCGGTAGATGTATCGCCGCTGGCCAAGAGAGATCCTGCAGACCCGAGGATCACACGCAGATTTGAAGCATATATAAACGGCTGGGAGATGGGCAATGCGTTCTCTGAGCTCAACGACCCGATCGACCAGTATGAAAGATTCAAAGAGCAGCAGGCAGAACTCGAATCAGGAGAGGATGACGAGGCTCATCCCATGGACGAGGATTTCGTAAATGCTCTTGAAGTCGGACTGCCGCCCACAGCAGGGCTCGGCATCGGTGTCGACCGCATGATCATGCTCCTCACCGGCGCACAGTCCATACGAGACGTGCTGCTGTTCCCGACGATGAAGCCGCTGGATGCAGGCACAAAGAAAGAGCATAAAGAAGTCGATCTTTCAAAGGTCAAAGTCGAACCTCTTTTCACAGACATGGTGGATTTCGACAAATTCAGCGAATGCGACTTCCGCGCAGTGAAGATCAAAAAGTGCGAAGCAGTGCCCAAGAGCAAGAAACTGCTCCAGTTCACCCTTAATGACGGAAGCGGTCAGGACCGTGTGATACTCAGCGGCATACATGATTCCTATGAGCCGGAAGAGCTTACCGGAAAGACAGCCCTTGCCATCACGAATCTGCCCCCGAAAAAAATGATGGGCATTGAATCCAACGGCATGCTCTGTTCGATGGTATGCGATTATGAAGGCGGGGAAATGTTGAATTTCATCATCCTGAATGACGAGATCCCGGCAGGCTCCAAGCTGTACTGATCGATAATACAGGGCAGTCTTATACAATATATCTCATGACAGAAACCTTCTCCGAAATGACTCCGCACAGAGCCTTTCGGAGATTTTCTTTTGAAGCCCTAGCCCGATTTGCAGAGCAAATCGCGGCAGGTCTCATGCAAAGGCTGCCCGAAGCGAAGCGAGGAATGCAGCCGACTGCGGAAGCCCTAGCCCGATTTGCAGAGCAAATCGCGGCAGGTCTCATGCAAAGGCTGCCCGAAGCGAAGCGAGGAATGCAGCCGACTGCGGAAACCCTAGCCCGATTTGCAGAGCAAATCGCGGCAGGTCTCATGCAAAGGCTGCCCGAAGCGAAGCGAGGAATGCAGCCGACTGCGGAAGCCCTAGCCCGATTTGCAGAGCAAATCGCGGCAGGTCTCATGCAAAGGCTGCCCGAAGCGAAGCGAGGAATGCAGCCGACTGCTTAAACGGTACATGCAATCGCACATTTATGGTTGGGCATTGCCTGGCTATGATATAATTGTTTCATAGAAATATAGAAATAGGAGTTTGCTGATATGGATTTTGATAATAGAACAGAAATAATCAAACAAGAATTTTCTCAGAAAATCTGCGGATTATCAAATAGCCCGGCATATTTGGATGTATGTGAAGAAGTATACGGATATCGTTTGCCTTTATTTAATATGATGGACAAAGAGCAGATTGATTACATCTTGAACACTGTTTCTATCTCATCAAGCGACACGGTGCTTGACCTCGGATGCGGCAATGGTAATCTGTTGCGCCTTCTTGTTACAAAGTATGGATGTCTTGGTGTAGGAATTGATCTTCTTGAAAGTAGTCTTGTATCGTTTGACAAGGATATTCAGTATATATGCGGGAACTTTGAGCACTTGAAGGATTATGGGCTTTTACCGACCATAACGCTTTCCATTGATAGTTTAAATTTCTGCGCCAATATAGACAAAATAGTTGAACAATTGGGCAGTTACATAAATAATAGGCTATATCTTTTTTGGTCACAGTATCTATTTGACGAAGCAGCAGATAGAACTTGCCTAAAAAATGACCATACTGCACTTGCCTGTGCACTGCAGGAAGCGAGAATCGCTTACAAAGCCGTGGATTACAGTAAGAATGAGTATTGTATGTATATTGCCTTGGAACGGGCTTTACAAAGTCGCAGACATTTTTTCGAATCAGAAGGGAATCTTGATCTGTTTGAACAGAAGCTGGATGAAACTCGTTATGGTATCGAATTATATGAAAATGGGCTAGCGAGCCGATATTTATATATTGCAAAGCGGCAAGTTTTGATTTTCTGATGAAAACTGCGTTATTTTAGGGCACAGTATGTGCCCTATTATTATACCTAAAAACATTTGCTCAATTGCAACTGATTGAAATATTGATTATCTGATGCATGCAGATCCGCAGGCTGACCATACGACAAGCCTTGGGTGGAAAGATGCTGATGTTATAGTAGGAATATCAGCAGTTGATGTTGAGCAACGTTCATCAAAAGTGTTGCGAAACAAATTGCTCTGTGCTATTCTAAAAATATGTTGAACGATATTCAGCACAGAAAGGAAGCAAAGATGAAAAGAAAAGCAGTTTCAGATGGAGGAAAGTATGCTGCGATAGTATCGGCTGCCTCTGAATGCTTCTTTACAAAAGGCTTTGACGGCACATCCATCAGAACTATCATGAAAAAGGCCGGAGCGGAAGTGGGACTTTTCTACTATTACTTTGATAATAAGGATGAGGTCTTCGACAAAGTACTGGACAACTTTTTTTCATATTACAAGAAAGGGTTTGCTGCTGTTGTGGAACATGGCAAACGGAATCCATGCAGGATCATGGAAAATTTCTTTAATTACATGGGCAGAGAAATTGTAGTCTTTCGGGAAAAAAATGCGGAAAATATGCACCGCACTGTGCGCTGGGCCATCAGAGAACATACCCTGGAGATAATCGAGCCGTATATACGGGACGTAATAAAGATACAGAGCGAATATTACGGCGCGGAGCCGGCGCTTGAGCCTGAGATAGCTGCTATATATCTTACGCATGGCGTAGGCAGCGCTATGCTTCATGAAGACGAAAATGCATTTACGAAAAATCGTCCGGAAATCAAACGCGGAGTCAGTTTGATCATGGGTATGCCTATGGATGATCAGGAACTGCGTATACCATACCCGGCTGCAGCTGCGGACATACCGGGCTGGATGAAGCTTGTTGAATCAACAAAGGACAGCTTCCCGGGAATGAATGTCAGAGATCATGAAAAAGAACTGGCAGAACGCATAGAAAAGCATGAAGCCTGGGTGTTCCGCGATGGGGGCAGGATACTGGCAGCAATGCTTTATTCAAAAAAGAACAGCAGTATCGATTTTCTTACTGTTGGGCGCGATCATCGCAGGAAGGGATTTGCGGCCAGGCTGATAGAGACTGCAGCGGCTCAGATGCCGGCAGGGACTGAGCTTTCAGTAGTAGCTTACAGGGATGACGACATTGAGGGAAAGGCTGCCGTGGCATTTTATAGAGCGCTGGGGTTTATGCCTGGCGAAGAATTTACCTTGTTCAATTATCCGTGTCAGAAATATACGGTAAAGGTGCCGGACGGTCCGTTGGGGAAAAAGTTGAGATAGGTACAGGTAATTAATTATGGATATCATTAATATTGAACATCTGAGCAAATCATTTGGAAAGATAAAAGCAGTACAGGATCTGAGCTTTCGAGTCAGAGATGGAGAACTGTTTGCGTTCCTGGGGCTAAATGGAGCAGGTAAAAGCACGACTATCTCCATTATGTGTGGACAGCTTGCCAGAGATGCCGGTGCTGTTACCATTGATGGGACAGATCTGGATCACGATGTTGAAGGGATCAAAGAAAAAATCGGAGTGGTATTTCAGGATTCATGTCTGGATAAGGCACTTACAGTTCGCGATAATTTGAAATACAGAGCGGCACTCTACGATATCAGAGGAACGGCTTTCAAAAAAAGGCTTGATGAACTGGCGGAGATACTTGACTTCAGAGATATTTTAAAGAGACCGTTCGGAAATCTGTCAGGCGGGCAGCGCAGAAAGATCGATATTGCCCGGGCGCTGCTTCACGAGCCGAGGATCCTCATACTGGATGAGCCCACTACTGGTCTGGATCCGAAGACACGCATGATCATCTGGGACGTGATCTCTGATCTGCGTCATGAGCATGGCATAACGGTCTTCCTTACCACACATTACATGGAGGAAGCAGCTGATGCAGATCATGTGGTGATTCTTGACAGCGGAAGGATCGCCGCCGAGGGAACACCTCTGGAGCTCAAGAACGCCTATACAGGCGATTTTCTCACTTTGTACAATATCAGCAAGGAGCAGGCGGAAACCCTGGATATGCCTTTTGATGTGATCGCAGGTGCTTGCCGCTTTGCTGTGCCGAGTACTGAAGCGGCAACTGCTTTGATAGTATCACATCCGGAAATTTTTGTGGATTATGAGCTGACAAAGGGCAAAATGGATGATGTGTTCCTTGCTGCCACGGGCAAAAAACTGGCCGGAGGTGATGAAGCATGAATAAGATGAGATATCTGATCAGCAGGCATACCAAGCTGTTTTTTAAGGATAAAGGCACATTTCTTCCATCGCTGATTGCCCCTCTGATATTGCTTTTGCTCTTTGTAACATTCCTGGGGAGAGTTTACAGAGACAGCTTCAGGTCGGTTATCCCAAACGGCATAAAGGTCCCTGATGAACTGATAAATGGATTCGTAGGCGGATGGCTTCTGTCATCGCTGCTTGCGGTGTGCTGCGTCACGGTAGCATTCGGTGCCAATATGATAATGGTGCAGGATAAGATGCTGGGTACAAAGGCTGATCTGACCATAGCACCGGTCAAAAGTTACATCTTGAGTTTCAGCTATTATATTTCCACAGCTGCAGTAACTGCGATAATCTGCTATGTTTCCCTTGGAGTCGGGTTTATTTATCTGCACAGTGTCGGCTGGTTTCTTACTGCAGCGGATGTGCTGTTCATTATGTTGGATGTCGCAATAATGGTGATGTTTGGTACTGCACTATCATCAGTAATATTATATTTTGTCAAAAACCAGGGCGGAGCCACCGCTGTTGTGACCATCGTCAGCTCGACGTACGGTTTCATTTGCGGCGCGTATATGCCTATATCATCATTTTCGAATAGTATACAGAGTATTATCAAATCACTGCCGGGCACATACGGAACCATCCTATTACACAAACAACTTATGGGTGCACCTTTGGACAAGCTTGAAGAAAAATATCTGCCGGGGCAGGCGGTGAAAACTATACGCGATGCCTTTGACTGTAATCTTTATATCGGCGGTGACAAGGTCAGCGTGAATTCCATGTATCTGGTTATATGCGCGGCAGTGATCGCCCTGATCGTATTATATCTGATGATCAATATTTTAAGGAGAGATAAACATGAATAAGATGATTGCATACTGCGGACTGGATTGTGAGAAGTGCGATGCGCACATCGCCACAGTAAACAACGATGATGCCCTGAGAGAAAAGACGGCGAAGCTGTGGGCGGAGATAAATCATGCCCCGATCACGGCTGACATGATAAACTGCATGGGATGCCGTACTGAAGGTGTGAAAACCCCGTTTTGCGACAGTATGTGCGGGATAAGAAAATGCGCCCTGGAAAAGGGTCTCGAAACATGCGGGAGCTGTCCGGATCTGGACCGGTGCCGGACTGTTAAGATGGTACTCGATAACAGTGATGATGCAAGGGCAAATCTTGAACACCTGGTGTAAGGAGAGTTTGACATGAGCGATAAATTTGATCTTGAAGAATATTTGACGGATGGGGTCGAAAAAGTAGTGAGAGAAACGCTGAAGGCAACTTTTAATGATCCGAAAATGAGCTTATTTATGATGAGTTTTGCCATGGCATGCAAAAAGGCGTCGAAGCGCAGAGACAAAGAGTTCAGCAGAGGCGTTCATGTGCCGCCGTTTTTGATTGCCAGTATAACCAGTGAATGCAACCTGCACTGCGGGGGGTGTTATTCCAGAGCAAACGAGGCATGTTTAGATGCTGAGGCTATGAGTCAGCTTACTGCAGGCGAATGGCAGGATATTTTTATAGAGGCACGATATCTTGGAGTAAGTTTCATTTTGCTTGCGGGTGGAGAACCGACGATGCGCAGAGATGTCATTGAAATGGCAGGGAATATACCGGAAATTATTTTCCCGGTTTTTACTAATGGAACATTGCTGGATGAACGATATTATGAAATGTTTAATGAGCATCGCAATCTGATACCTGTACTTAGTATTGAGGGCAAAGAAGAAAACACAGATGAGCGGCGGGGCACAGGAACGTTTGCTAAGCTGATCGAGGAGATGGATACAATCAAGGCGCATGGTTTGATCTTTGGCGTATCGGTAACCGTGACGACAAAGAATATTAAGGAAGTCACTTCAAATGAGTTTCTGGGCGGTCTTGCCGGAAAGGGCTGCAGGGTCGTCATCTTTGTTGAATATGTTCCGGTGAATGACACAAACATTAATCAGGCGCCGGGCGACGGGGAACGTGAATATATGAAAAAGCGCCTGGCTGATCTTAGAGCAGACTACGCGGATAATATGGTAATGATTTCATTTCCAGGGGATGAGAAAAGCTCCGGCGGATGTCTCGCTGCCGGACGTGGATTCTTTCATATCAACTCACACGGAGATGCTGAGCCGTGCCCGTTTTCGCCATACTCGGACATAAATGTGAAAGATACATCATTGCGGGAAGCGCTGCAATCCGGACTTTTCCAGGAAATCGACGATCAGGGACTGCTTGCGGAGGAACACGCAGGAGGATGTGTCTTGTTTGAAAAAAGAAAGTCTGTTGAAAACCTGATTGAGTAGTAAAATCAATGGACAAAAGAAACTCTGCGATTAGTTTATTGAAGACTATACCTTACTATGTCACCATTTTGTGATATAGAATGGGATAATGAAATATGAGATATCAATTATGGATGCTGCTAAAAAAAGCTTAAAGATGCATATAAATTGAAAACCGTTGTGCGGCATCCGATAAAAAGGATTTAACAATGAAATTAAAAAATGTGTTGATTGTAGTTAACGACATAGAAAAATCAAAGCAGTTTTATCATGATCTTTTCGGGCTTGATACAGTGTTTGACAATGATGGCAATATGATACTGACAGAGGGGCTTGTGCTTCAGGACAAGAAGATATGGCAAGATTTTCTCGGCAGAGACAGTATTCCGGAAAACAATGCCGGCGAGCTGTATTTTGAAGAAAGCGATATTGAAGCATTTGTCACAAAGCTGGAAAAATCATATCCGTCCGTACGATATGTAAATCGGCTGATGACCCATAGCTGGGGACAAAAAGTGATTCGCTTTTATGATCCTGATGGAAATCTGATCGAAGTGGGGACACCGATGTAATGCAGTAATTTCGCGGATTGTCTGGGGTTTATGCAGATGTATCATGAAGATCAAGTATTATGGCTCGCGGAAGCAGAATGACGTGGACATAATAAAGCATTGATCATCGGGAAAAGATATTGCCCGGGGGATAAGGTTGATATACAGACAGGAGAAAAATCATGGAATGGGTCAAAAGCATATCTGAAGCTTTGGAGTATATCGAGAAGAACCTTGACGAAGAGCTGACACCGGAAATCATAGCAAAGCAGGTGCGGATTTCGCCTTTTTATTTTCAAAAAGGATTTTCAATGCTTTGCGGTTTTACGGTCGGAGAGTATATCAGACGGCGCAGGCTGGCACAGGCTGCCGGTGAACTGGCATCGACGGAGGAAAAGGTCATTGATATAGCTTTAAAATACGGATATGATTCTCCTGACAGCTTTACCAAAGCTTTTACCCGCTTCCATGGAGTGACTCCTGCATCTGTGCGCAGGGAGGGGGCTTTGATCAAGTCCTTTGCCCCGCTCAGGATATCATTCGAATTGAAAGGCGGTTATATCATGGATTACAAAATCGAAGAGAAGCAGTCGTTTACTGTCAAAGGTGCAGAAAAGAAGTTCAGCTATGAGGAGGCGTTTGAAGAAGTCCCAAAGCTTTGGAGCGAGGTCATGGAGTCAAGAGAAAAACTTGGCCTATGCGGAATGTATGGCATCAACATAGACGAAACAATGGGTGGAAAAGAGTTCGAGTATCTCGTTGCAGACCTCTGGGACGGAAAGTCCGAAGTGCCTGAAGGAGTTGTTACAAAGACCATTCCGCCTTTCACATGGGCGGTGTTCCCCTGCGTTGGACCTATGCCTGTTACAATACAGGAGACGAACAAAAAGATTTTTTCGGAGTGGCTGCCTAACTGCAGAGACTACGAATTTGCGGCCGGCTACAATATTGAAATGTACGCCGATCCGTCTGATTACCCCAAGGGGACTGAGGACGAGAACTATTACTGCGAGGTATGGATTCCGGTCAGGAAGAAGTGACAGGAAAGCCTGCAGATGATCTGCAGGATCATTTAATACTATATTTTTAAAGGAGAAGCTGTTTGAAAAACAATAACACCTTGGAGATTGTTGCATAGCCGTGAGGTTAGCGCAATTTCGTCTGGCCTCCCACATTGATGATCAACAATTTTCAGGAGGAGAGAAACAATGAATAAAAATGATTACACTATACGTTTAGAAAAACCCGAAGATTACAGAGAGACAGAGAATCTTATCCGGGAGGCATTCTGGAATGTCTATAAGCCGGGCTGTGTGGAGCATTATGTGCTCCACTGCTACAGGGACAAGGAGGACTTTGTGCCTGAGCTGGATTTTGTCATGGAAAAGGACGGCAGAATAATTGGGCAGATCATGTATGTACGCGCCAGGATAGAGACGGATGACGGGCGGGCTATCCCGATCATGACATTTGGACCGATAGGCATTGCCCCGGAGTTCAAGCGTCAGGGTTACGGAAAGATACTGCTCGACCATTCTATGGAAAAGGCAAGAGAGATGGGTGCAGGAGCTCTGTGCATAGAAGGCAATATCGACTTCTATGGCAAGTCGGGTTTTGCCGCTGCCAGCACAAAGGGCATCCATTACCACGCCGAGCCAAGGGACGCGGAGGTACCGTATTTCCTGCTTAAGGAACTTGAATCCGGATATCTGAATGGAGTCGCCGGATTTTATCACACGCCGGAAGGCTACTATGTGGACGAGGAAGAGGCCGAAAAGTTCGATGAGACCTTTCCGAAGAAGGCGAAGCTGAAACTGCCGGGACAAATATTCTAAACAATTATATTGGGCGCTTCGGCGCCCTTTGTATTGTGATTAGAGGAGAAAAAGCAATGTAAATTGTACAGGTAATCACTAATTTGAGTGGTGGTATTGCAGGAATATGATATAATGATTGAATGATAAGGATAGAAACGCAACGCAGAAATTCTCTGCCAGAGCCGGTAGGTAGCCCGGCCGTACCATCTATGATGGTGTAAGTAACCTTCCCCTCCGGGTCGTCCGTTCCTTATCCATAAAACTAAAGGAGGGTCGTTATGGATAAGATAACGGGAAAGCTGACGGTATTATTTGAGGATCCATTTTGGATAGGTATCTTTGAAAGGGTCATAGACAACAAACTTAGCGTATGCAAAGTGACTTTTGGTCCAGAGCCATCCGAAGCCGAATTATATGGTTTTGTTCTCGAGTACTATTATCAGCTGGAATTCAGTCAGTTTGTGGATTACATTCCGAAAAAAACTGCAAGCAATCCAAAGAGAAGGCAGCGGGAAGCAGGTAAGGCAATACAGAATGCCGGCATCGGTACGAAGTCTCAGCAGGCGCTTCAGATGCAGCGTGAAGAAAAAAAAGCAGAACGCAGTCACTGCAGCAAAGAACAGAAATTGATGGAGAAGCAGCGTAAGTTTGAAATAAAGCAGTCGAAACGTAAAGAAAAGCATCGAGGGCACTGATGAATTCTATAGACGGTAATTTGCATCATTGCAGATTGCCGTTTTTTATTTATCTTATACATATAAGAAAGATTGCAAAGCGAGGTGACCACCATGTTCAGGACCAAAGATAAGATAAATTTTACATACGATGAAAAAAATCATAGCGAGCTCGAGTGACAGGAAATTATATGTATTATATACAGTAGCGAGCATTATATATGACGCATGCTATTATTTGTATAATAAGTAATGCATATATACTGTGTTCTGAAGCATTGATAATTTTGATGATATTTATGAGAAAATGAAAATTGAATTACAGGTATTTATTGATAAAGATACGACCGAAAAAGAAGAAATCAAATTCCGCGATTAATTCGTTAGTAAATTATAATTCTCTATAAACACGAAGTACTCTACCTAAAGGGAAAAAGTATGAGTTATTGAATTAATCGCCGCATTGTGATAAAATATTAACACTAATTAATTATACGAACTGAAGGCTTAATGGAGGCGTGTATGAAGATCCATAAGACTTTAGGCATTCTCGGGTTATGTTTGGGTCTCGCTGTGATCTGTATTGTAATGGCGAGCTGCTCATCAACAAAAGACAGTGATAAGAGTAATAAAAGTGAAAAAGTTACTATCTATACCAGCATTGAGGATTACCGTATTGAGTATCTCAATAAGAGACTTGAGGAGGAATTCCCCAAATATGATGTTAATGTTGTCTTTTATGCTACCGGAGATCACATTGCGAAGCTGTTGAAAGAAGGCAGGAATACTGACTGCGATATTACGCACAGCCTTGAATACAGCTATCTGCAGCAGCTGGATGACAAGGGGTATCTGGCAGACCTTTCATCATATGATCAGAGTATTTACCTTAAGAATCTTGTTATAAGCGATGACTTTCTGCCGCAGGAGCGCGGCAGCGGAGCGGTAATAATCAATACTAAAGTCTTGAAGGATCAGGGATTGGATGAGCCTAAATCCTATAACGATTTGCTCAAATCCGAATATCGCGGTCTTATTTCCATGCCGAATCCCAAGGAATCGAGCACGGGATATATGTTTTATAAATCCCTGGTAAATGCCTGGGGAGAGAAAAGGGCGCTGGCTTATTTCGATAAGCTGACGGATAACATCCTGCAATACACCGAGTCGGGATCCGGGCCTTTGAAGGCAGTGGCATCAGGCAAAGCCGCAGTCGGTCTGGGGACAACGGCGACAGCAGTAACTGAGCTGAATGACGGGACGCCGCTCAAGATCACTTACTTCAAAGAAGGCGCTCCATATTCAGTTTACGGACAGGCGATAATCAAGGGCAAGGAGAAGAACAAGGCAGTAAAGGATGTCTTTGATTTTCTTGTCAATACTTTCAATTATGACAATTGTAAGAAGTATATGCCGGAGGCTATTTATAAAGATAAGACTTTTACTCTGAAGAACTATCCAAAGAATATCAAATACGCAGATATGACAAATAACACCATCATGGAAAAGGAAAAGCTTTTGTCTAAATGGAAATATTAAGGAAGAGTATTAATGAAGGATCACAAAGGCCCCAAAAGTTTTACCCAGATATACAGGCACAGCATTCTTCTCAAATCTGCCGCATTTATTCTGATACTGATTTTTTGCTTCTTTGCAATACCACATACAGCCTTTGCAAAGAACTCTGTTTCTATACATCCAAACACCGCGCATAAAACAGTACATGTTGGTTTTTTCCATTTTGAAGGCTACCACAACATGGATAACTCAGGAGAAAAGTCAGGTTACGGTTACGATTTCCTGCAGATGATATCCGGTTATGCCAATTTCAAGTACATCTATGTCGGCTATCAGAAAAACTGGAACGATATGCTTGACATGCTGTCTGCCGGCAAAATCGATATGCTGACATATGCGCCAAAAATATCAAAATATGAAAGCAGATTTGATTACAGTGAGCACAGTATAGGTTCGACATCGGCAGTATTGACCACGACATCGTCGAATGCCAGGTTTGCCAAGAATGATTACAAGTCGTTCAACGGCATGAGAGTGGGGTTCATCAGAGGCACTGACAGGCAGGATGATTTTGCCAAGTATGCAGAAAAAAAAGGAATAAAATATAAGTCGGTCTATTTCTCAACGATGAGCGGTATGAAGGCGGCATTAGAAAAAGGCAGGAAAATAGACGCCATGGTGGCAGATGATCTGAGAGTAATGACAGATGAGATCATCATAGATAAATTTGCGCAGCGCGAGCTGTATGTCATAGTCAGAAAAGGCAATTCAAAGCTGCTGAATACTATCGACGAGTCCATAAGAAAGCTCAACGCCGCAGATCCGAGCTGGCAGGTCGAACTTCAGAGCAAGTACTTTCTTTCGGGATATTCCACAAAGACGCCGATAACATTATCAGAATCCGAGTATGTCAGGAAGCTGAAAGCCAGCGGTAAAACACTGAAGGTCTTATATAATCCGGAAAGATATCCTCTTTGTTATAATGAGAACGGCAAGGCGCGTGGGATACTGATCGATATATTCAAAAAGATAGCGTCGGATTACGGCCTGCCATACAAGTTTGCTAAAACAGACACGGTAGCTGCTTACTATAAAGCAAGGCAAAAGGTCGATGCAGATATCGTTCTGGATTTCGCTGAATCCAGCGATGATGCTGAGGTTTTGGGCTATCGTCTCACTTCAAACTATGCCGAGTCAAATTATTCACTGGTCACATCAGACAATTTTACCGGCACGGCCAAGACTGCTGCCATAATCAACGGGTCGACAGCATTCGATGACATTGCCATGAATTATAATCCCAGGATCAAGATAACATACTATGACACCTTCGATGACTGCATCGATGCAGTAAAATCCGGCGATGCGGACTGTACGTTCATGTATGCCGTGACTGCTCAGATGTATATACTGGAAGACAACAATGACCGTATTAAGGCCAGACAGATGAACGATGTGACATTCCAGTTCAGGCTCGCGGTAAATTCAGACACTAATATGCTGCTCTACGGTATGCTGAATAAGGCGACCCACAATCTTACTTCTTCGTATGTTGAAGGAGTTTTCAATTCATATCTGCTGAAAGCGAAGCAAAGCTACTCTCTGTGGGACCTGATAGTCTCTAACCCGTTTGTGTCGCTCGCCGTGTTATTGATAATTCTGGCGGTGCTGCTGGCCTTTATTGTGAGCCTGAAGAGGAATGCGGTCAAGCTCAAGGAGAGTGACGCAGCTAAAACGAAATTCCTTTCACAGATGAGCCACGATATCCGTACGCCCTTGAACGGCATCATCGGCATGACGCAGGTCGCCCAGAAAAATGTGAACGATCCTGTTCGTACGACTGATGCACTGGAGAAGATCAGCCGCAGCTCTGATCATCTGCTTACTTTGATAAATGATATCCTCGATCTTAACAGGATAGAAAGCGGTAAGGTGATTATGGCACATGAACCGACAGATATAAGAATTGCTGTCGATCAATGTATAGAGGTACTGAAAAGCTCTGTCATCAACCGCGATCTGAAAGTCGTCACAGAAGTATCTGAGATCAAATATCCTTATGTATTCACTGATGCGCTGCATGTAAGGCAGATATTGATCAATCTTATTTCGAATGCGGTCAAGTTCACTCCGGACGGAGGAACGATAACATTCAGGATGGATGCTCATCCTGATGACGAAGGGAAGACACTAATGAGCCGCTTCGAGGTTGCTGACACGGGTATTGGCATGAGCAGGGAATTCAAGGAGCACATCTTCGAAGCCTTTGTGCAGGCAGATGACTTCAACAACAGGGTTCTGAATAAGGGGTCCGGCCTAGGCATGGCCATCGTCAGACAGTATGTCGATATGCTTCATGGAAATATAGAAATCGACAGCGAACCCGGCAGGGGGACCAGACTGATCGTGACTCTGCCGTTTGAAATAGACGGTTCTGCATCGCTGACTGATGCGGCCGCCGTTGATAATGAAAACATGAAAAGAGACTTTACGGGAGTACACATACTGCTTGCTGAAGATAATGATATCAATGTGGAGGTAGCCAGAGCCATTCTTGAAGGCAGCGGTATCACGGTCGAAGTCGCTGAGGACGGTACGGCAGCATTAGAAAAATTCAAAAACTCTGCGCCGGATGAATACCAGTGCATCCTGATGGATATTATGATGCCGAATATGAATGGATATGAGGCAACAGAGGCTATCAGAAAGCTGGACAGAGCTGATGCAGAAAAAATACCTATCATCGCCATGACGGCCAATGCCTTTGCAGAGGATATCAAGAAGGCGATGGACTGCGGCATGGATGCTCATGTCGCCAAGCCGGTCGATGCTGATATGCTGATAAAGACACTGGCTGAATTCATTAACAGGCAGCAGAAGAAATAATAGTTTTTAAAGAAGCTGCAGAGATGTTCATATGGTTTTGCGGATCTCACGGATCCGCTTCGCATATCCTCCACCGGCTGCCGCTGATGATGGGAAGCGAATTCAAAGCCCGTATATATATGAGCAATGAACTTGAATGCAATAAGGAAAACGATCTGAAACTGGACTGTATCTATTCGTGCCTGTATTGTCTGGCGCTGCAGTATAAGGACAGACAGCCTGAAACAGCCGTCGGGGTCTTTGAAAAGATAGTCGATTCGCTCTTCGATGCTGCATCATGAACACTTCTGCGATCCCCGTTTAAATAATAGAAAAAATACATTGACAATCATCTATATGAATGCTATAAAGATATATAGATAATCGTCAATATGACAGAACAGGGGAGAAAAACATGAAAATAGATGAAGCGACTGCCATATGCAGGGCTCTTGGAGACAGCCACAGACTTCAGATCGTACAGATGCTGACGCAGGGAGAAAAATGCGCATGCAACATCCTTGATGCTTTTAAAATAACACAGCCTACTATGTCGCATCATATGAAGATACTGTGCGATTGCGGACTTGTGAAATGCAGAAAGGAAGGCAAGTGGTGCCATTACTCGATCGACTGCGGTAAATTCAAAGAATTCAAAGGGTTCATTACCGATATTTCATGCTGCGATACCATTGGAACATATAACGGCATGGAGTGTGACTGCAGATGATATGGGATTTTATTCAAAATCAGATACTGGGCATGAAATGGCTCAACAGCCTGATCGGCAGCGGTCTCACAGGCGCAGGAGCAGACATAAACAGCAGATTGGGCGGAAGCATACAGTTTTTTATTTATGATGTCATAAAAATAACCTTTCTCCTGTGCTTCCTCATATTTCTGATATCGTATATACAGAGCTACTTCCCGCCTGAACGGAGCAAGAAGATAATGGGACGCTTCCACGGCATCGGTGCCAACACCACGGGCGCTCTGCTGGGTACAGTGACACCGTTCTGTTCATGTTCGTCGATCCCGATCTTCATGGGATTCACAAGCGCGGGGCTGCCTCTTGGAGTAACATTTTCGTTTCTGATATCTTCGCCGATGGTAGATCTCGGGAGCCTGGTGCTGCTGATGAGTATCTTCGGAGCAAAGATCGCCATTGTATATGTGGTGCTCGGATTGATAGTTGCTGTCATAGGCGGTACGGTCATAGAACGCATGCGCATGGAGGACCATGTCGCCGACTTTGTCAAAAACGCCGGCATCGTAGATGTGGATGCGCCGGTGCTGACGCAGAAGGACAGAGCTGTTTATGCCAAAAATCAGGTGATATCCACATTCAAAAAGGTGTTTCCGTATATCCTGATCGGTGTGGGAATAGGTGCGGCTATACACAACTGGATCCCGGAGAGCTTTGTAGAAAAAGCACTCGGAAAGGGGAACCCCTTTGGTGTCATCATGGCTACGCTCATAGGCATACCGATGTATGCTGATATATTCGGAAGTATTCCTATTGCAGAGGCACTGCTGTATAAAGGCGCACAGCTGGGAACAGTGCTTTCGTTCATGATGGCTGTGACTACACTCAGCCTGCCTTCGATCATCATGCTGAGCAAGGCGGTGAAGCCGAAGCTGCTGGCATTGTTCATACTTATCTGCACGATAGGAATAATCCTGGTCGGATATTTCTTTAATGCTTTTCAGTATCTGTTTATATAGCGAGGCAATATGAAAAAGCTAAAGGCAGCATATATTTGTGTACATAACTCATGTCGAAGCCAGATGGCTGAAGCGGTACTTGATCCAGCGAGAAAATAACAAATAATCAATAGGAGGTAAAAACATGTCGTTATTCAAGAAAAAAGAAAAGAGCGAAGAGGCAGCATGCTGCTGCGGGGGAAGCTGTATGCCGGAAGATATGGAGAAGGCAGAATCAGCGAAAGGAGACGGTGCACGCATCAAGATCCTTGGAACCGGCTGCGCCAAGTGTCAGGCACTTGAAGCTGCAACAAAGGATGCCCTGGCTGAAATGGAACAGGATATATCCATAGACCATGTGACGGATTTTGCACAGATCGCGGCGTACGGCGTCATGACGACCCCGGCTTTGGTCATAGATGAGAAAGTGGTTTCATACGGCAAGGTCCTAAAAAAAGATGAAGTTAAAAAAATACTGGGCAAAGTGCTTTAGCGGGTGTATTTGAAGAGACCAGACACGAGGCGATATATCGTCGGAGGCCGCAAAGCTGAAACTGATCAGGATAAAAAGAAAATAAATATAAAATAATACGCCCTGTTAAAAATATGGCCGGCAATGTATAATTACTGAGTAGCTTTAGAGGATGACATTGCAGAAGAGAGGATGCGATCATGCATGAAATAGGAGAGTTTTTAGGGTGGGTCACAGTTGCATGCTACCTGGTGTCGGTATGCACTTTTGCGGTAAAATGGATACACAAGTTTCTGATATCGAAACTGCCCAGGGAATCGAAAGCAAAAAAATACTATATGCTGTTTATGCGGTATGTGATCAGATTCCATATGTATTTCGGCATGGGCGCCGGCGTGTTCGCCGTGATACACTATTTCGTACAAACTTCATCAGGCAATGATTCTGTCACAGGGACCATACTGACCGCTGCTATGGTGATAACAGTCATCCTGGGAGCGATGATAAAAGCCGTGAAGGGGTCAGGCAGAAAATATATCCTCATCCTTCACCGGACAGTGGTCGTCTTCGTACTGATCATGGGCATACTTCATCTGCTTATACACTGAGCCCTGAGAGCGCCGGTCGCAGCAGGGAAGCTGCATGGCGGGAAGACAGGGCAGAGTGCTTGGACTGAAGGAAAACTGATCCGGCTGAAAGGGAACGGATAATGAATAAGACTGTAAATAAAATACTGATACTGATCATTTCGATGGCAGTGATGATTTCGATGGCGGGCTGCGGCTCCGGAGGGAGTTCGGCTGACAGCGGCAGTTCGTCAGCTGCCGTCAGTTCATCCGAGACTGCTGCTTCGCAGTCGTCGTATTCGGGATCGCTCTCTGAGGTGCCTGCCTATTCGGGAGATGCCAGCATCACCATCAACAACAATGTGCCGGAGTTCACTGACAGGCAGCTGTCATCAAAGGAATCGTATCAGAAATACGGCAGACTGGACAGCCTGGGGCGGGCAACAGCATGTACGGCTCTTATAGATAAGGATACGATGCCTGTGACAGGACGCGGCAGCATAGGCATGATAAAGCCTTCGGGCTGGCATCTGGTCAAGTATGATTTTATCAACGGGAAATATCTGTATAACAGATGTCACCTTATAGCCTTCTGCCTCACGGGTGTGGACGGCAGATCTGAATATCTGGCGCGTGATCTGGTTACAGGAACGAGATATATGAACATCGAAGGGCAGCTGCCGTTTGAAGAAGAAACTGCGGATTATATCAAAGACACCGGCAATCATGTTCTCTACAGAGTGACGCCTGTATTCAGGGGCAGGGATCTGTTATGCAGCGGGGTGCATATGGAAGCGGAAAGCATCGAGGACCATGGAAGCGGCATCAAGTTCAATGTGTACTGTTATAATGTCCAGCCCGGCGTCGCTATCGATTATGCGAGCGGAGATAACCATAAGGTATCGGGGTCGGCTGCACTGGCAGGCAGTGATTCTTCTGCTGTCTCGGAGCAGAAGACCGATGCGGATACATCGCAGGCCGGGAGGAATACATATGTTATAAATATCAATACACGTAAATTCCACAGGCCGGATTGTCCGAGCGTAAAACAGACGCTTGCCAAAAATAGAAAAACCGTGCATGAAAAGCGGGCGGCCCTTATCAAAGAGGGTTACAGTCCGTGCAAGAATTGCAGACCATAGAGTGTACGTAATAAATTGTTCATGAAACAGAAACGGAAGGAGAATGAACAGAATGAGTAAAAAAATAACACAGACAGCGGGAAGAGATCAGCTGGGGGAGTTCGCACCTCTTTTTGCACACTACAATGATGATGTTCTTTTTGGAGAAGAGTGGAACAGTGAAGCGATAGATCTGAAGACGAGATGCATAATTACTGTTGTAGCATTGATGTCGTCAGGAATAACAGATTCGTCTCTGGGATATCACCTGCAGAATGCCAGAAACAACGGTGTTGCGAAGGATGAGATCGCTGACATCATCACGCATACTGCTTTTTATACCGGCTGGCCCAAGGCCTGGGCAGTATTCAATCTGGCAAAGGATATCTGGACTGAAAAGCAGGAAGAACTGACGGAAAAAGACAGATATGCGAATACGATAATGTTTCCGGTCGGCGAACCAAATGATGCTTTTGCAGAATATTTCGTGGGACAGAGTTATCTGGCGCCTGTTTCGACAGAGCAGGTAGGGATATTCAATGTCACCTTTGAGCCGGGCTGCAGGAACAACTGGCATGTCCATCATGCAGACAGAGGCGGCGGGCAGATGCTCCTCTGCGTCGGCGGCCGCGGCTATTACCAGGAGTGGGGCGGAGAAGCAGTCGAGATGCTTCCAGGAGACTGCATCAATATCAGGCCCGGAGTGAAGCACTGGCACGGTGCGGCAGCAGACAGCTGGTTCTCGCATCTTTCGATAGAAGTACCCGGAGAGAACGCTTCCAATGAGTGGCTGGAAAAAGTAGATGAAAGCGCATATAAAAATCTTAAGTAACAGATAAAAATTTTGTATGGCATGATAGAGATCGATAATATATTACGCAATAAAAAAATCAACCGTGAAAAGATGCTGGCGTACGGCTTTACGCTGAAGGGCGTCATTTTTCGGATGAGCCGGGAGATCATGGACGGGCAGTTCATTCTGGAAACGACTTTTGATGAGGAAGGAAAGGCGGATTACAAAGTAACAGATGTCGCTTCCCGCGAAGAATATGAGATGGTCAGGATGCCGGAAGCAAAGGGTGCCTTCGTTGAAAGTGTCAGGACTGCATGTGAAGAGGTGCTCGGAGAGATCGCAGAGAAGTGCTTCGACACGGATGTGTTTTCGGCAGAACAGGCCCGCCGCATCGCAGATCATATAGAAAACGAGTACGGATGCCGGCCGGAGCATATGTGGGAGCGTTATCCGGGATATGCGGTGTTCAGGCGCAAGGACAACAGAAAATGGTTCGCGATAATAATGGAAGCAAAATACAGCAAACTGGGAGTCGACAGGCCGGGAAATGCCGAGATCATCGACATGAAGGCAGAACCTGATCATGTTGAAGAACTGCTCAGGCAGGATGGATACTATCCCGCTTATCATATGAACAAAATGCACTGGTTCACGGTCTGCCTCGACGGCAGCCTGACCGACAGCGATATATGCTCAATGATCGATACGAGCTACAGGTGTGCCGCCGGAAAATAATATTTCAGACAGCAGAAAAAAGTACGGATCATGTCATATCTTACATAAGCTGGAATACAGCTATGCCGGCCGCCATGAGCACGACGCCCAGGATCTTGCGGCCGGTTATTTTTCTGCGTTCAGCATGAAACATTCCAAAGTGATCCGCCAGCAGGCCTCCGGTCATCATACCGGTGAGAACGAAGACAACGGCCATTGCCGTACCCACGGTCTGAGCCGAGATGATGTTAGCGATAACATAAAGATCACCGAATAGCATCATATAATCAAAATGCATATTAAAGCACAGGCAGATAATATATTGCTGCAAATCCTGATTTGCTGAAAACATTCATGATATTACCGGTAACGGCAGCATGAGGCATCTCATACTTTCACTTTCATAAGACCGTGTCTGTTGCAGCAGATCAGGATGCTGCCGTGGCCTCTTGAATAAAACCGCGCTTCGGAGCTTCCTTCCGGATACAGTTTTACCAGCTCTGCCGTTCCTCCTGTAACATAAGCCATGAAGGATATATAATGCGTTTTAGACATTTCGTGTTCGAGGTGCACATGATATCCGCCGTCTGAAGGATCAATGATGATCTGATGATCATCGTCCGGCTCTTCCGGCTCCAGCGGAGGCAGTGAGATACCGCAGCAGTTGATGACAGCTTCTCCCGCTGCTAAGATGATATTGCCGCAGACCGGACATACGTATATTTTCGAACGGATCATGTTGCTCGACATGTTTTTGTTGGTAACGAAATTGCCGGTCAGCAGTTCCGGTACAGAAATGCCGAGGGCTGCTGCCAGCGGTTCAATGAGGGTGATATCCGGAAGACCTTTTCCGGTCTCCCATTTGGACACTGCCTTGTTGCTGACTCCGACGATGTCGGCGAGCTGCGCCTGCGTGATGCCGCGCTTTTCACGAAGCTGCCGCACTGCCGATCCTGTAATGTAATGATCCATAATATTGTTCTCCTTTTCTTTATCAGCATATCAATACAGGCTCTGATGTGCAATCTACTTTTCGTGGAGAGATCCTTCTGCGGTCATAAGAAAGAAATTCATGCACGGTGATGTCAATAGGTTGAGAATTGGCTGGAAACCGTATATAATCAGAGCGTTGACAATTTATTGAAAGGGAATCAAAGGAAAACCATATGAAAGACATACAGATACGGGAACTGTTCAGAAACAGCAGTGAATATGCAGACAGGGAGATCAGGGTACGCGGATGGGTGCGGACGAACAGAGCATCGAAAAAGTTCGGTTTCGTGGAGCTGAATGACGGATCGTTTTTCAGTAATCTGCAGATAGTATATGAAGAGGATGGCATCGGCAATTATGAAGAAATATCCAAAGCGCGTATTTCTTCGGCGCTGATGGTCAGGGGAAAATTCGTACTTACGCCTGATGCCCAGCAGCCGTTCGAACTGAAGGCAGCGGAGATCACGATAGAGGCGGATTCCGACGCCGATTATCCGCTGCAGAAGAAAAGGCATACGCTGGAGTACCTTAGAGAGATCGCGCACCTGAGACCGCGCAGCAACACTTATGCGGCCGTTTTCAGAGTCAGATCCATTGTTGCCTACGCAATACACAAGTTCTTCCAGGAACGCGGATTCGTTTATGTGCATACTCCGATAGTTACCGGCTCTGACGCGGAAGGCGCCGGAGAAATGTTTCAGGTAACTACCCTTGACATGGAAAATCCGCCGCGCAAAGACGGAAAGATAGATTATACGGAAGATTTTTTCGGAAAGCATACTTCGCTCACAGTCAGCGGGCAGCTGGAAGCGGAGATATTCGCGCTGGCTTTCAGGAACGTATACACATTCGGCCCTACATTCAGGGCGGAGAATTCGAATACGGCCAGACATGCGTCTGAATTCTGGATGATAGAACCGGAGATGGCCTTTACGGATCTGGCCGGCAATATGGAAGTGGCCGAAGACATGATCAAATACATTATCCGCGATGTTCTCGAAAAGGCTCCGGAGGAGATGGAATTCTTCAATAAATTCATCGATAAGGGAGTCATTGAAAGACTGCAGAGCATAGTGGATTCCGATTTTGAAAGAGTACCATACACGAAGGCCGTGGAGATCCTTGAGGGCTGCGGAGAGGAATTCCAGTACCCGGTGGAATGGGGCATCGATCTTCAGACCGAGCATGAACGTTATCTGACGGAAAAGGTATTCAGAAAACCGATCTTTGTGACCGATTATCCCAAAGACATCAAGGCCTTTTACATGAGGATGAACGATGACGGCAAAACAGTGGCGGCCTGCGACCTGCTGGTGCCCGGAGTGGGAGAGATAATCGGTGGCAGCCAGAGAGAAGAACGTATCGATGTGCTGAAGAGCCGCATGAAGGAAATGGGACTGAAAGAGGAAGATTACTGGTGGTATCTCGAACTGAGAAAGTATGGCGGTGTGGAGCACGCCGGATACGGTCTGGGATTTGAGAGGATAATCATGTATATAACCGGGATGAGCAACATACGCGATGTGCTGCCGTTCCCGCGGACACCGAAAACGGCGGAATTCTGATCACGCTGTGTATCATGAAAAAACTGCCGATAACAGTATATTCAATTGCGGTACTATATAATTGATGATATAATATCACCGCTACGTGAAAAAAATGGAGGAGGTCCAATTTATGAAAGGCTACACAAGCGACAATATTAGAAATGTTGCACTTGTCGGACATGGCGGAACAGGAAAAACGACTTTTCTGGACGCTGCGCTTCTGGCGACCGGAGTGATCAACAGGATGGGAAAAGTTGAAGACGGAAATACAGTATCCGACTGGGATAAAATGGAGATCGATAAGGGATATTCCATCAGTGATTCAGTCGTACCTGTAGAGTTCAACAAGATCAAGATCAATTTCGTAGACACACCGGGATTTTTTGATTTTATGGGTGAAGTCAATTCTGCACTCAGAGCAGTGGAGGCTGCAGCGATATTCGTTGACGCTTCCTCCGGAATAGAGGTCGGCACCGAAAAAGCATGGGATTCGTGCAAGCTGCATCATGTCCCCAGATTCTTTATTCTCAACAAGATCGAAAAAGACGAAGTGGATATAGATCAGGTGATCGCTGACCTGAAGGAAAAATTCGGCACATCGGTAGTCACGCTTGACGACAAGGATGCACTGAATGAAGCAATAGCGGAAACAGACGAAGCGCTGCTCGAGAAGTTCTTCGGCGGCGAAGAGTTCACTGATGAAGAATTCAACCGCGGACTTTCCAACGGCATAGGCTCGGGAGACATCGCGCCGGTGCTGAAATGCTCTGCACAGAACGGAGAGAACATCAAGGAAGTACTGCAGACACTCATAGATATGGTGCCGAAGCCGATGGCTCATGCGCCGTATAAAGCCACCAACGATTCCGGTGAAGAAATCGAAGTCGCACCGGATGCGGCAGGAAAGCCGACGGCACTGATATTCAAGACGGTTGCCGATCAGGTGCTGGGAAAGATCTCATTTGCCAAGGTGATTACAGGTTCGCTGAAGGGCGGACAGGAAATATACAATGCCAACGCTGAGAAAGCGGAAAAACTGGGCACGATGTTCTTCCTCAGAGGCAAGAACAGAGAAGATACGACAGAAGCAGTATGCGGTGATATCGTCGAGATAGGAAAGCTCCAGAATACCAAGACAGGAGATACACTCTGCGAGAAGGCGAACCAGATCAAATACGCGCCGATCGATTTCCCGAGGCCGACGCTGTATATCGCAGTCGAGCCCAAGAGCAAGGGAGACGAAGAAAAGCTGGCTACCGGACTTCACAGACTCATGGAAGAGGACCCTTCATTCGTATTCGAGAGAAACAATGAGACGAGCCAGAGCCTTCTGGGCGGACAGGGTGAGATGCAGATCAACATCATCATGTCAAAACTCAAGGATAAATTCGGCGTTGAAGTAGAGAAGGTACCGCAGAAAATAGCTTACAGAGAAACTATAAAAGGCACATCGGATGTGCAGGGCAAACACAAGAAACAGACAGGCGGTGCCGGTCAGTACGGAGATGTTCATATCAAGTTCTCGCCTTCGGAAGAGGAATTCGAGTTTACGGAATCGCTGTTCGGCGGATCGATACCGAAGAACTATGTACCGGCGGTTGAAAAGGGACTGAAAGAATGTATGGCCAAGGGCCCCCTGGCAGGCTGCAAGGTAGAGGGCGTTCATGCCGATCTGTACGATGGTTCATATCATGATGTAGATTCCAATGAAATGGCCTTTAAGATAGCAGCTTCGCTGGCTTTCAAGAAAGGAATAGTCGAGGCTAATCCGTGTCTGCTGGAGCCGGTGATGCATATCGAGATCACGGTGCCGGATGAGTATATGGGCGATATCATGGGAGACATGAACAAGAGACGCGGCAAGATACTCGGCTCCGAACCTCTGTCAGGCGGCGGGCAGAAGGTCATCGCGGAAGCTCCGCAGGCTGAGCTGTTTGACTATGCTGTGACAGTTCGTTCCATGACTCAGGCCAGAGGCAGCTTCATCATGGAATTTGAAAGATACGAACCTGTTCCCGGTCAGCTGGCTGAAAAGATTATCGCAGCTCATAATGCTGAAGAGGAAAAAGATAAATAAAAAGATAAAAAGATTAACTGTGAAAGCCGGCATTGAAAAAATGCCGGCTTTTGTGTCCCCGGAAATACGCCGTGCCGTCAACGGTTTTCAGGAAATACGGTGCTGTGCCGTCAACGGTTTTCAGGAAATACGGTGCTGTGCCTTACACAGTGACACAGGTTCATATCTGCGGCGCTCCTTAAGCATACAGCTGCGGCGGTCCGGTACCGTGCACAGTTACACAGGATCCTCTCGCGGCAGTCCGAATGTAAATCCGCATACCAGGACAGTATAGTAAAGGCAACGGTCGAAAATGCCATTAAGTGTAGAGCAAACAGTTGAAACAGAGCTTAAAACAGACACAACTATGACACCATCATCACAGCTTCAACATATTTTTCCAATATAATGCCATTGATGTGAAAAGAAAGAACCCGTTGGAGGAATCAATGAAGAAAGCTATAACAGCAATAATAATAACAGCCATGCTGATGATAACAGCGGCGCCTTCTGCCATGGCGGCAGACGGCACAGCTGCTGAAGCAGATGCGTCTGCTCAGAGTACTCAGATCCAGACCGATAAGACCCAGAGCGAACAGGTTCAGACCGATCAGACCCAGAGTGACCAGACACAGACAGAACAGACCCAAAACACCCAGGCTCAGACCGATCAGACACAGAACGCCCAGACCCAGGCAGATCAGGCTAAGGCCGCGGCAGAAAGCTGCGTGCCCGAAAAATCCAAAGTGAAATCAGTCAGGAAAGAAGCATTTGACACAGTAAAGATTTCTGCCGCATCGTGCAGCAGGGCTGACGGATATCAGTTTGCGTATTCCACATCGTCAGCTTCAGGATATGACACTATCAGCACGGGAGCGGCCAGGACAGTCTCCAAGAGCCTTCTGAAGCCGGGCAAAAAATACTACTATAAAGTCAGAGCATATAACAATGCGAACGGTAAAAGATATTACAGCACATGGTCTTCCGCCAAGAGCAAAAAGCTTCCCGTAAAGTATGGCGCAGAGAGATGGAGATATACTGTCAAGAAGACTCTGAAAGAGCGTCATGTTTATTCTAAATGGCGTGAAAATGCAATAATGCATATTATCAAAAGAGAAAGCGGCGGACATGCAGCGGCCAGAGGCGGCGGCGGAGAATATGTCGGACTGGTGCAGTTCGGTTCGCACTGGAAGCACAATTACTCGCGTGCATATTTCCAAAAGCATAGTCTCGGCACTTACAGAAAAGACAACAGAAAGAGCGGCACATGGAGTATATATACCATGGTGAACGTGATCAGGAAATCCGGCAATTCCGGAATAATGCAGCACTGGGGTCTGTAGACTCTGCCGCGAGCGGTCATACCGCTGCTGAGATATGAATAAATACATGTGATTAAAACTGGACAAAAAGGCTGCCGAATGGTAGCCTTTTATAGTAGTCTGAGGACAGGAGAGTATCAATGGCGAAAAAGAACAGAACCGTTTTCGTTTGCCAGGAGTGCGGATATGAGAGCCCGAAATGGATGGGCCAGTGCATATGCGGCGCATGGAATACGATGGTGGAAGAAAAGATAACAGATGATGACAGTGTTGACCGCAGGAGAAGATCTTCTGCAGCCGGTCAGACAGGCGTAAGAGCAGAAAAGCTGTCCGAGGTGACGGCTTCGGATGCGGGAGAACGGATCAGTTCCGGGATAGGAGAACTTGACCGGGTGCTGGGAGGCGGACTGGTCAAAGGTTCGCTGATCCTTATATCGGGAGAACCCGGCATCGGCAAATCCACGCTGATCATGCAGGCGGCGGCATCTATCGCCGAGGAGGCAGGCAGCGTCCTTTACATGACAGGCGAGGAATCGCAGGAGCAGATCAAACTCCGGGCCGACAGAGTGTGCGGCAGACTGAGCGATGATCTGTATATCATGGCTGATACCAGCATGGAAAATATGATATCAGAAGCGGAAAAGATGAAGCCGGCTCTCATTATTATTGATTCTATCCAGACGATGTATACATCGGAGCTGGAGTCATCGCCAGGCAGCGTCTCACAGGTGAGGGCCTGCTGCAATGAACTGATGCGTGTCGGCAAGGTCATGGATATACCTGTATTTATTGTCGCGCATGTAACAAAAAGCGGCGAACTGGCGGGACCCAGGACCATAGAGCATCTGGTCGACTGTGTCCTGAGTTTCACCGGCGAGCGCAGCAGAGAATTGAGGATTCTGCGCAGTCTCAAGAACCGTTTCGGGACCACCAGTGAGATCGGGGCTTTCGAAATGGCTGAAGAGGGGCTTGTTGAGATCAGCGATCTGTCAGGCAGGTTCCTGGAGGAAATGGACAAGGAAGCGGAGGGCTCGGTCGTGACTGCCGTCTATGAAGGCACCCGGCCGCTGCTGCTGGAAGTGCAGGCGCTGACGGCATCGAGCAATATGAGCTTCCCCAGAAGGACTGCGATCGGGGCGGAAGCATCGAGACTCAATATGATACTTGCCGTGCTGGAGAGGAAGGCCGGTATCCCTGTCAGCGATTATGATGTATATGTAAACATCGTCGGCGGACTGAGGCCAGAAGGCACATCGATAGATCTGGCGGTCGCTCTGGCGGTCTGCTCCAGTTATTCGGGACGGCCGTGCCGTGCGGACACGCTTGTCCTCGGCGAGATCGGACTGACGGGAGATCTGAGATCGGTACAGAATACAGAAAAAATAATTCGCGAAGCAGCCAGAATGGGATTCGCGAAGATAGTTCTGCCGGAAAAACAGGCCAGGAAGCTGTCGGATATCTGCGCGGAGACGGGCATACAGATAGAAGGTGCGCGTAATATCACAGAGGCTGTGAGAATATGCATCCCCAGATAGCCGGGATCTGATCCGGGAATCAGGTGATGATGTCTATAGGGAATCAGATGATGCTGCCTTTAGGAGATCAGACGATGATATCTTTAGGCGGGTTGACGGCATTGAGTTCGAACCAGATAGTGGTGCCTTTGCCTACCTTGCTTTCTGCTCCGAATTTGGCTCCGTGGAGCGTCAGGATCTCTTTCACTATCGAAAGACCCAGTCCGGAACCGCTGGTAGTACGGACATGGTTGCTGCTGGTCTTGTAGTAACGGTCCCATATATGCGACAGCTCTTCGGGTTTGATGCCGACACCGTGATCTACTACTTCGCAATGTACTTTCTTTCCCCAGCGTTTGACATTGATAATGATCTTTTTATCAGTACCGCAGTACTTGACCGCGTTGGTCAGGAGATTTGAAATTACCTGACGTATCTTTTCGTCATCGCCTTCCACATATGTGCCGCGGCGGCAGTTGAATTCGATGTCGAATCCGTCGCGCTCTTCGAGTATATGATAAGGCATCAGAATAGCATTTATAGATTCGCTGATATCAAAGCTGGACATATCGATAGAAAGCGTGCCTGATTGCATGGCTGAAAGCGTGAGCATGTCGCTGACCAGACTGTTCAGTCTGTCGGCTTCCTCGATGATCACCTTGAGATGCGCGTTGCGCTTTTCGGGATTGTCGCCGGAAAGATCTCTTATCATTTCGGCATACGATTTTATCATCGTCAGCGGCGTACGAAGATCGTGGCTGACATTGGCCATCAGATCCTTCTGCAGCATGGTGGAGCGCTCCAGATCATATGATATCTTGTTGAGCGTTTTGGCCAGATCGCTGATCTCGGTATATTCCGTTTTTGCGGGAAAGGTTATTCCGTATTGTCCGTCGGCAAGTTTTCTCGCTGAACGCGTCATCGTGGTTATAGGACGCGAGATCTTTGACGAAAGATAAAATGAGATGATAAAGGCCATGGCCAGGGCTATGATCATTATATAAAGCAGCTGGTTCTGGAGTATGCTGATAGTCGAAGCGACCGGGTATAATGGCGATATTATGAACAGAATAGTGTCCGAACTGCCATCGGAAGCATCCATGTACTGCGCATACACAAAAGAATTCTGCGAGGTCCCTTCTGTGGGTATGGTCGATTCATATCTGTCGCTTTTGGTTTTACTCGGATTGTTGGGATCTTTGGAAGCGTTTTTCGGATCGTTGAGGCCTGAACGCGCCTCGGAGATAGACTTATCATACGATTTCAGAGGGTCTTCAGGATACAGAGTCTGATCATTTTTGCTGATGAGCACATAGCTGTCGTCGCCGTCAGGATCGTCTTGTATCAGCTTTTTCAGGTTTTTAGTGCCGCTTTCCTTATAGGAACTCGAAATAGAAACAGCCATGTTCTCAAGGCGTTTCTGTTTCATATCCGAATAGTAGAAGTTGAGGAACAGGATCTGAAGGAACCACATCAAAATCATGAGTACGATTGCAAACAGCAAAAAATATACCCATACACGAAATTTGATTGTTTTGAAATTGAACCTAAGCCTCAAATTTATATCCTACTCCACGTAATGTAACTATATGGTCACGGTAATCGCCGAGATTGTTCCTGAGATTTTTGATATGTGTGTCTATGGTACGATCATCGCCGAAAAAGTCGTATCCCCAGATGTCAGAGAGAAGTTTGTCTCTGGACAAAGCTATGTTCTTGTTCTGGACGAGATAGAAAAGCAAGTCATATTCCTTCGGCGTGAGTTCGATCTTTTCTCCGTCCACAGTGACGGTACGCGCTGAGATATTGATTACCAGGCCCCCGAATTCGAGTACTTCCGGCGTTCCCTGCGCAGCAGAAGAACTGTGTCTTGCAATTACGGCATTGATCCTTGCCATCAGTTCTTTCGGGCTGAAAGGCTTGATTACATAATCATCGATACCCAGTTCGAATCCGAACAGTTTATCATATTCCTCGTTTCTTGCAGAAAGCATGATAACAGGGACGTCCTTGATTTTTTTGATTTCTTTGCATGCAGAAAAGCCGTCAAGTTTCGGCATCATAATATCCATTATGATAATATCATAATCATTGAGTTTACAGAGACCTACGGCTGTCATGCCGTCTTCTGCCTCGGTAACTTCATAATCGTTGAACTCTGCATATTCCCGGATAACTTCTCGGATCCTGGCCTCATCGTCTACAACTAGCAGTTTGTACATGTTTGACCTCCATTACCCACACTTCTTTTCAGTTATATATTGTAACACAGATGTCAAGAAACAGGTGTTGATATTGTGTTGAAACAGTGCAGAAGTGCATTGCCGCACAGGTCCATAAAATGCCATGAAACCCATTGACACATATAAATCATTGTGATACACTACATATTTACTTTCTTGACATTATGGCGCTTTCTGATTTATAATATATAAAGAATAGACTTGGAGGCGTATGATGTATAAAATCGGCGACAAGATCGTATATCCCATGCATGGCGCGGGCATTATCGAGAAAATAGAAGATAAAACGATACTTGGCGAAAACAGAAAATATTATATATTGAAGATCCCTTTTGGAGACATGAAAATCATGATACCTGTCGATAAGAGCGATGAAATCGGCGTGCGCGATGTGATATCGTCGGACGAAGTAAAGAAAGTACTCAATGTACTGGGTGCGCCTTCTACTGTCATGTCTTCTAACTGGAATCGCAGATACCGCGAGAATATGGAAAAGCTTAAGACCGGCAGCGTAAAAGAAGTGGCCGAAGTCGTGAGGAACCTTCTGCGTACAGAGAGAGAAAAGCATCTTTCCACAGGAGAGAAAAAAATGCTGACAAATGCATGTCAGATATTGAAGAGCGAGATAATACTGGCTACAAATCTCGAACCTTCCGAAGCAGATAAACTGATCTGCAGTGCTGTATAGTATTGGCGCGCAGTTCAGTCTGTTTATATAGATACAAATCAATAATATGAGAAAGGAGGTGAAAATCACCATGCTGAAAAAACTGTTCAGGCTGGCTTTCACGCTCATCGGCTGTTTCGCGGGTTACGGTGCGTTCGCTCTGGCAAAGTTTCTGTTTTCAAAGAGCAGATATTGGCCGGAAGGGGGATTCACTCTTTGGCAGCAGATCGGTATAGCTGCTGTATTCGTAATTATTTTCGGATTATTATTTTTTAAACTTACACCGACCCTCGACAGAAAGAGCAAAAAAGTCGCCAAAAGCATCGAAATCGATCTTCAGCATTTTTCCACGAATGAGATAGTCTCAGGGACTGTGGGCCTTATTACCGGACTGGTGCTGGCATATCTGATCAGCAAGATATATGCACTGATCAATGTTCCGTATCTGCCTATTATTCTGACGATAATCACATATCTGATACTTGGATATGTCGGTGCCGTAATAGCAACCAGACGGGGAAAAGAAATCTTCTCTTCATTTGCTTCCGGCAAAAAGGGACAGGGATCCGGCAAGGGAAAAAGCAAATCAGGAGAGGCGCTGCCGAAGATACTCGATACCAGCGTAATTATCGACGGTCGTATTTCTGATATTATGCGTACCGGCTTCATGGAAGGCAAGATAGTGATACCGGATTTCGTTCTGGTAGAACTGCGTCATATTGCAGATTCTTCAGACGGTCTGAAAAGAAACAGAGGCCGCCGGGGACTGGATGTGCTTAACAGGATACAGAGCGAATTCGGGATAGAGATATACAATACTGCCGGAGACAAATCTCTTGAGGAGATACCTGAAGTAGATGTGAAGCTGCTGAAACTGGCACAGAAGATAAACGGCGGAGTCATCACTAATGACTTCAATCTCAATAAAGTGGCAGGCATAAATGGTGTAAAGGTGCTTAATATCAATGAACTGGCCAATACGCTGAAACCGGTCGTGCTGCCGGGAGAAGACATGGAGCTTTTTCTGGTCAAGGAAGGCAAGGAGCACAATCAGGCTGTTGCATACCTTGATGACGGAACAATGATAGTAGTTGAAGACGGGCGCAGGTTCATCGGTAAAAACATTAGCGCTACAGTGACAAGTGTGCTGCAGACTTCTGCAGGGCGGATGATATTTGCAAAACCCGGAAAGAAAACAAATGTATAATAACAGAAGAATAGGTGTGATCATTGCCGCCGGAGGAAGCGGGAGACGCATGGGCAGCGATGTTCCCAAACAGTTTATAAAAACAGACGGAGAAACGATACTGACAAAGGCCGTGAAGGCCTTTGCCGGTTCGGATATCCCGGACTGTATTTTTTTAGTTGCGCCGGAAGAATATATGGAAGAAAGCAGAACGATCCTGCAGACGGAACTGAGCAGAAAAGAGCTCGCCAGGATCAAAGCCATACTTTCAGGAGGACACGACAGACAGGATTCGGTTTTCCGGGGCCTGAAGGTCATGGATAAAATGGATCCCGCAGTCGAGTATGTCCTTATTCATGATGCGGCCAGACCTTTTGTTTCTGGACAGACGATCAGGAGTGTAACTGCGGCGGCAGTCGAAACCGGTGCCGCAGTGCCTGTAGTACCTGTCAGGGATACGATCAGAGACGACGGCGTTACTGTCAGCAGAGAAAAATTCAGAGCGGCACAGACCCCTCAGGGTTTCGAAAAGAACATGATCATCAGGGCGCACGCCATAGGCGCTGCCAGACATTTGAGCGCAACTGACGATGCCGGTCTTGTTGAACAGCTGGGCTTCAGAGTAGCTGAAACGGAAGGCGGATATGAGAATATCAAGATCACGGTGCCGTCCGATCTCAAAAAAGAATCGCGTGCCGGTACAGGTATGGATGCACACAGACTCGAAAAGGGAAGGAAGCTCGTTCTCGGGGGAGTCCAGATCGCTTTCGAAAAGGGACTGGCAGGACATTCTGATGCCGATGTACTGACTCATGCCGTTATGGATGCGCTTCTCGGCGCGGCCGGGATGGGAGATATCGGGAAGCTTTTTCCGGACAGTGATAATGCGTATAAAGGCATTTCAAGCATGACCCTGCTGCGGCGTGTCGGAGAAATGATAGAAAAAGAGGGGTATACGACAGGCAATATTGATGTTACACTGATTTGCGAAAGGCCGAAAATATCAGAGCATACAGAAAAGATGGCTGTCATGATATCGAAGGCCCTGGGCATCAGCCCGGGATGCGTCAATATCAAAGGCACCACCTGTGAAGGAATGGGATTCACAGGCAGAGGAGAGGGTATTGCCGCTCAGGCTGTCTGTATCATAAACAGAAAGTAATATATAAACGAGGAGACAACAGAACATGAGACTATCAAAAATGCATTTCAGGACATTGCGCGAAGTACCAAATGAAGCGGAAATACCCAGCCATATACTCCTGCTCAGGACAGGCATGATCAGGAAACTGGTTTCAGGCGTCTACGGATTCATGCCTATGGGGTGGAGATCGGTACGCAAGATAGAGAACATAATAAGAGAGGAAATGGATGCAGCCGGCAGTCAGGAGATACACATGTCGGCAGTGCAGCCGGCAGAATTATGGGAGGAATCAGGCAGATGGTCCGCGTATGGGCCGGAGCTGTGGAGGATCAAGGACCGCAACGGCAGAGATTTCTGCCTGGGACCGACACATGAGGAGATATTCACTGATATAGTAAGGAATGATATCTCATCATACAGACAGCTTCCCGAAAGTCTTTATCAGATACAGACAAAATACAGAGACGAAGCCAGACCGCGTTTCGGCCTCATGCGCAGCCGTGAATTCATTATGAAGGATGCTTACTCTTTTGATAAAGACAATGAGGGGCTGAATCGCAGCTATGATGAGATGTATGCAGCCTACGAAAAGATCTTTACGCGCTGCGGACTGACATTCAGAGCAGTAGAAGCCGACAGCGGCGCGATCGGCGGAAGCAACTCGCACGAGTTCACGGCGATTTCTGAAGTAGGCGAAAGCGAAGTGGCATATTGTGAAAAATGTCATATGGCGGCAACTGTCGAGCGTGCGGAATGTAAAGATGCTCCGGCATCAGATGAAGAAGAGCTGCCTATAGAGGAAGTCAGCACTCCGGGAACGAAGACGATCGAAGAGGTCGCGGATTTTCTGGATCTGCCCAAAGAAAAAACATTGAAGGCGCTGCTCTTTGTCACATACGACGAGATGGGAAAAGAAAGCGGATATGTGGCTGCATTTGTCAGAGGCGACCGCGATATGAACATGACAAAGCTTGTCAATGCTCTCGGTATCCCTGAACATGCGATCGAATTTGCCGATGAGGAAAAGATGTCGGCTGTAACGGGCTGCGTCGGAGGATTCACAGGTCCGACCAGACTGCATGATTGTACGATAGTTGTCGACAGCGAGATCCCGGGAGCGAAAAATCTCTGCGCAGGCGCCTGCAGGACGGACTGTCATCTGAAAAATGTGAATTACGGCAGAGATTACAGCGCTGATATCGTTACTGATATCAAGGTGCTCAATGAGGGAGATCCGTGTCCCGTATGCGGCGCTCCGGTAAAGCATGCCAGAGGAATAGAGGTGGGTCAGGTATTCAAACTGGGCACAAAGTATTCGGATTCCATGGGCGCTTACTATATAGATGAAAACCAGAAAGAACATCCGATAGTTATGGGATGCTACGGCATCGGCGTCACCAGAACGCTGGCGGCAATAGTCGAGCAGTACCATGATGAGAACGGCATCATCTGGCCGGTGGCGATCGCTCCATATCATGTGATGATAACGGTAGTAAAACCGGGAGACGCTGTGCAGATGTCTCTGGCAGAGACGCTGTATGATGAACTTACGGCGGCAGGCTGCGAGGTCGTTATTGATGACAGAGACGAGAGGCCGGGCGTCAAGTTCAAGGATGCAGATCTGCTGGGATTGCCGGTAGGCATAACTGTGGGCAGGGATGCTCCCGACGGCATGGTGGAATATAAACTGAGAAGAGACAGCAGCAAGGAAAAAATAACCGTCGCTGAAGCTGTCGGCAGAACGGCAGAATTAGTAGAAAGAGAAAAATAATATCGATCATGGGTCAGAAGAGAGATATAAAAGAACTGTTCATTATCTTCCTGTCGTTTTTCAAGATAGGGATGTTCACCATCGGGGGCGGTCTTGCCATGATACCGCTGATGGAAAAAATAATCGTCGACAAAAAAGGCTGGCTGACGGAAGAAGAGATGATAGACTGTGTCGCGATCAGTCAGTCTATGCCGGGCGTGATAGCGGTGAATGCCGCCACATATATAGGAAACAAAAAAAGAGGAATGGCCGGCGCGGCTGCAGCTACAGCGGGCGTCGTCCTTCCTTCTTTTGTTATTATAATCCTGATAGTGATGTTCCTGCATAATCTTAATGACAATGTTTATGTGCAGGGAGCCCTGATGGGCATAAAGGCTGCCATATGCGGACTGATATGCGTTACGCTTTATAATATGTGCAGACATACTTTAAAAAATGTCTTCTCCTGCGTTATCGCAGCGGCAGTATTTGCAATTGTGGTTTTTTTAAGAATAACTGTTATAATCGTAATAGTGGCAGCGGCACTGGCGGGATATGTTTTTGTGACTGTGAAGGCGAAGAGAGGTGACGGCAAATGACGTACCTGATGCTGTTCCTGATGTTTTTCCGTACAGGTCTGTTCAGCTTCGGCGGCGGTCTGGCGATGCTGCCTCTGATATTCCAGACAGTGACAGAATTCGATGTGATGTCTTCCGGGGATTTTTCGGATCTGGTAGCGCTGTCGCAGGTAACGCCGGGGCCGATAGCAGTAAATGCGGCCACTTATGTGGGGATGACTTCATCAGGCATACCGGGAGCAGCAGCAGCTACGATAGGTGTGTCGCTTCCGTCGTTCATGATCATACTGATAGTGATGAAATTCATGGACAAATATAAGGAAAGCAGATTGATGCAGGGAGTCATCACCGGGATAAGACCGGCGGCTGTGGGACTGATAGCTTCCGCGGCGGTATATCTGGCAGAGACGACGTACACACTGGATCTGGATACGACAAATATAGTATTGATAGTGATGACAGTATTGACGATACTGCTGTCAGGAAAATTCAAAGTCAGCCCGATAATCATTACCTTGATCATGGGGGCTGCAGGAGCGGTGATATGTGGACAGGCGGCGTAAGAGTAATAATATTCAATGAAGAGGAAAAACTTCTGATGGTCAGGCAGCACCACGAGGGGCGTGATATATGGATGGTACCGGGAGGTGCCATAGAAGACGGAGAAGATGCCCATGATGCGGCTGTCAGGGAAGTGATGGAGGAGACCGGACTGATCATATCCATAAGAGATATGATATGGCATATAGAAGAAGTAAACGAAAAAAGAGGACAGCGTTTTGTGAACTACTTCATTGCCGATGTCATCGGAGGAAAGCTTGAACTGGGGACCGACCCCGAGTTCGGCGAAAACGAGCAGGTGCTCTGTGAAGCGGCATTCGTATCAAAAGATGAGATCGCCGAACTGCCGGAGGTTTTTCCGGAAATGCTGAGAGATGAATTATGGGAACTGGCTGCAGGCAGCCGCGAAGGATATAAGGTATATAAAGTAAGGAGGTAACAATGTCAGGATTTATTATTGAAATGGAAAACGGCGGAACTATGAAGGGTGAACTTTATCCCGATATAGCTCCGAAGACGGTAGATAATTTTATAAAGCTGGCAGAAGACGGCTTTTACGACGGACTGACTTTTCACAGAGTCATTCCCGGATTCATGATCCAGGGCGGATGTCCAAAGGGAGACGGCACGGGCGGACCGGGCTGGACTATAAAGGGAGAGTTCTCGGATAACGGAGTCGATAATGATATCGCACACGAAAGGGGAGTGCTGTCGATGGCGAGATCGATGAGTCCCAATTCGGCTGGCTCGCAGTTTTTCATCATGGTCGCTGACGCTCCTCATCTCGACGGACAGTATGCAGCCTTCGGCAAAGTCACCGAAGGTATGGAAACAGCTGATGAAATAGTATCTGTAAAAACCGGATTCGGCGATAAGCCGAAAAAGCCGCAGAAAATCAAAACGATAACAATAGAAGAGTGAACTGCTGATACGTGTTTACGGTAAAGGAACAGCGGTATCCGAAAAAAAATGACGAGAAAATCGGGAGACTTTTCGGGATTGCTATTGAAAAAAATACGTATGAGTATATAATATATTTTGGTGACAATTTTGACACTGAATATAAAAATGTTTCAGTTGCAAAAGTTAGTAATAATGTTTTTTTAAGGAGGCTTTAAAATGGCTTACAAATGTGATCAAAAAAGTATGAGCGACAAAATCAAGACATTCTCCAAGTACGGAGATGCAGGACACGGCGGTATCACTAGATATTCACTTTCTCCGGCAGCTCATCAGGCTAGAGAAGAGTTCAAAAAGAGAATGGAAGCAATCGGAGCAAAGGTTGTATGCGACGATGTAGCTTGCATGTACGCAACGCTGGAAGGATCAGATCCGAAAGCAAAGAGAATAGCAATGGGATCTCATTGTGACTCTGTTAAGAACGGCGGAAACTATGATGGTATCGAAGGCGTTATGACCGGTATGGAAGTACTGGAAACAGTAGCCAAAGAAAAAATACCCCATAAACATCCTCTGACAGCAATGATCTGGACGAACGAAGAAGGTTCGCTCTATCCTCCTGCAATGATGGTATCAGGAATAATCTGCAACGATTATCTTCCTAAAGAACTGGGAGTTAACTTCCAGTATGACAACATGATGAAATCAGCTCCTATCGACGAATCAGAATTCGCTAATTTCGGAGAAGCACTGGCAGCAACAAAGTTCAAGGGACCCAAGGAAAACAGAATCAGCCCCGAGAACACATGCGCAATGTTTGAAACTCATCTGGAGCAGGGCCCGATCCTCGAAGATGCAGGAAACGAAGTCGGCGCTGTACAGCTGGTAATGGGTATGTTCAACTATCACGTATACTTCCATGGTTTCACAGCTCATGCAGGCACATTCCCGATGGGCAAGAGACATGATGCTCTTTATGCTGCATCAGCATTCCTGTGCGAGATGCACAAGAGATTTGATGCTATCAACGAGAAATGCGATCCGGAATTCGTATACACCACAGGTGAGATTTATGTACACCCCGGAATCCATACATGCATCAATGATGAAGCAGAGTTCTCACTGGATGTAAGACATCCTGATCCGGCAGTTCGTAAAGAAGTAATGGATACTCTTAAAGAACTGGCACAGCAGGAATGGTGCAAGTGCTCATGCGACATAAAGGAACAGTGGGTAAGAGATACTGTTTACTTTGACAAGAACCTGGTTGGATTCGTAGAAGAATCAATGGAAGAGCTCGGACTGAAATGGCAGAAGATCCTCTCCGGAGCAGGTCATGATGCACAGTTCTGCGCATACATGCTTCCTACAACAATGATATTCTCAAGGACAAAAGATGGACTGTCGCATTGCGAACCTGAGCATGTTTCAGATGAAGACTGCACAGCAGCTGCATCAGCATGCCTGAACGCAGTACTCAAAGCTGACAAGTTCTATGACTAATTTCTGAGAATGAGAAATTCGATTTCGAAAGAAATATGTGCAAACGGACAGGCATGCCTGTCCGTTTGTTGTTGCAAAAAACAAACGTATGCAGTCGAAAAACATTTTATTTACAGACAGAAAAACACAGGGAAAAAAGCAGTAAAAAATGCGTGACAAGTGTGTAACAAAGTTAAGCGAAAGGCTTGCATTATTGATTAATTGTGATACACTTTAAGAACGAGGTCGTTATTAAATGGCCGGGAATTCTAATTGTATATTTTTGGGCTATCAGCTTGAAGAATATTATTTTAGTTTCGAAGGAGGAGTAGAAAATTGAGTAAAGTAGTAAAAGCAAAGTACACTGCTGAAGCCGTTGCTGGATTCAATCACAGAACAGCAATGGAAGAAGCAGCAAGATGCTTGCTCTGCCACGATGCACCGTGTTCAGCGGGCTGCCCTGCGGGGACAGATCCTGGAAAGTTCATCAGATCTATCAGATTCAGGAACGTTAAGGGTGCTGCAGAGACAATCAGAGAAAACAACCCATTGGGCGGATCATGTTCAAGAGTATGTCCTTATGACAGACTCTGTGAAGAAGCCTGCAGCAGATGCGGAATCGACAGACCTATTGAAATAGGAAAACTGCAGAGGTATGCGCTGGAACAGGAAAAGATCTTCAACATGAAGACCTTGAAAGCGCCCGCCAAGAAACAGAAAGGCAAAGTTGCCTGTGTAGGAGCAGGTCCTTCAGGACTGGCTTGCGCAGCTAAACTTGCTGAAGCCGGATACAAAGTAACTGTATTTGACAGAGAAGAAAAACCCGGCGGAGTCCTCACATATGGAATCGTTCCCAGCAGACTGCCTCAGGCTGTCGTTGATCAGGATCTGAAAGCCATCAAGGGACTTGGAATCAAATTCGTAATGGGTAAGAATGTAAAGGCATCCGACCTTGACGAGTTTGACGCAGTATATGTTGGAACAGGACTCTGGGCACCCAGGATCCCCGACATCGAAGGAAAAGATCTTAAGGGCGTATACGCAGCCAACGAATTCCTCAAGAAAGCAAGAACAAAGAAAGATGCTTTCAAACCTGGAAAGAAAGTCGTTGTAGTAGGCGGCGGAGACGTAGCAGTTGACTGTGCAGTTACTGCAAAACTTCTCGGAGCAGAAGATGTACGTATAGTATATAGAAGAACTCTCGAAGAAGCACCGGGCAACATGGTAGAATTCCAGTATGCTCTTTCACTGGGCATCGGCATCACTACAAACATGGCTCCGGCAGCTGTCAAGGGAACAAAGAAAGTTGAAGTTGCAGAGTTCAAGGGCAGAGCAATGAATGCAAAGCAGAAAGTTGCGCTCTCAGACAAAGCTGAACTGAAACTTGAAGCTGACACAGTAGTATTCGCAGTAGGCCAGGGCGCAGAAGATGTTACAGATTTTGCTCCTGTAAAGCTGAACGAAAAGGGCGGAGTAAAAGCTACTGCCAAAGGCAAAACAAACAATAAGAAATTCTTCGCCGGCGGCGATATCGTCAATGGCGGCAAAACTGTTGTTGAGGCTGTTGCAGCCGGTAAGGAAGCCGCTGCCACAATAGCAGAATACTTACAGAAAGGAGTGAAGTAGGATGGCTAAGAAAGATTTATCATTAAAGTATCTGGGAGTAGATTGCCTGAACCCTTACTTCCTCTCATCATCCCCGGTAGGCGGCAACTATGACATGGTTGCAAAATGTTTTGAAACAGGCTGGGGCGGCGTGTTCTATAAAACAATAGGCATGCAGGCTATGAATGAATGTTCACCGAGGTTCGACCAGGTCAACAAAGAAGGTCAGCCGTGGGTAGGATTCAAAAACATGGAGCAGATTTCCGACAAACCCCCCGAAGTAAACTTCGAGGCAGTTTACAAACTCAAGAAGGACTATCCTGATCATGTAATGGTAGCTTCCATCATGGGCGGAAACGAAAAAGAATGGAAAGAACTGGCCAAGATGGCAGAACAGGCAGGAGCAGACCTGATCGAAGGCAACTTCTCATGCCCGCAGATGACATACAAAGGCATGGGTTCCGATGTAGGATCAAATCCTGAACTGGTTACAAAATACAGCCAGGCTGTTTCCAGCACTACAAAGATTCCGTTCATCGCAAAAATGACACCTAACATCACTGATATGGTGATTCCTGCTGTTGCTGCTCTCGAAGGCGGAGCTGCTGCAGTATCGGCAACAAACACATACAAGTCCATAACCGATATCGACTTTGACAATATGACAGCTATGCCTGTTGTAGACAGCAAATCATCGATTTCTGGTTATTCCGGAGCTGCTATCAAGCCGATCTCGCTCAGATATTGTGCACAGGTTCTGCAGGAGCCCAAGATGAACAAGCTGGCAAAGAAAAACGGATATGACTTCGGTCACGGTCATGAAATGTCAGGTATAGGCGGTATCGAAACATGGAGAGATGCTGCAGAATATCTGGTAGTAGGATGCAGAAACCTGCAGGTTACTACAGCCATCATGCAGTACGGCTACAGAATCGTGGAAGACATGATCGACGGAATGCTCCACTTCATGGATGAAAGAGGATTCAATACTCTGGACGACATGATTGGTGTTGCTCTTCCGAACATCATTCCTGCTGAAGAGCTGAACAGAGACTTCAAACTGTTCCCGAACTTCGATACAAAGAAGTGCATCGGATGCGGAAGATGCTATGTTTCCTGCTTTGATGGCGCACATCAGGCTATCGACTGGAACGAAAAGAAGAGAAAACCTGAGCTCAACGAAGATAAATGCGTTGGCTGCCACCTCTGCCTGAATGTATGTCCTGTTGAAGGCTGCATAACACCGGGTAAGGTAGAATTCAAGGAAGGCGTAAAGAAGACAAGCAAAGATGAAATCATGAAGCATTCACAGCACGCCTATGACTAATTAGTCAAAATCAAAACTGCATAACAGCATTTTTCCGGGGAGCGCAAAACGCTCCCCGGTTTTTCAGCAAAACAGCAGTGCAGGGCATGGCCCTGCACTGCTGTTTTATTTCTGATACCATCAACTGTCTATTTTTCTTCCATTATTTTTACAGAAGCACTGCAGCCGATCCTGTCGGCCCCGGCAGAAATCATTTCCAGAGCAGTGCGCCGGTCGCGTATGCCGCCAGAAGCCTTTACCAGTGCTCGGCCGTCGACAGCCTTTTTCATCAGTTCAATATGAGCGCATGAGGCGCCTGCAGATGAAAAACCGGTAGATGTCTTTACGAAGTCCGCACCTGCCTCTACAGCTATATCGCAGGCCTTTACGATTTCGCTGTCTGTCAGCAGACACGTTTCAAGTATCACTTTGAGTATCGCGTCGTGTTCATATACGATGGACGCGACTGCAGATATATCATCAAGAACTGTTTCAAAGTCACCGGCCTTCATGGCACCGATATTCATGACCATGTCGATCTCATCAGCTCCGTTTTCACACGCAATATCGGCTTCATATGCCTTGGCACTCGTATCCATGGCCCCGAGCGGAAAGCCGACAACAGATGCGACATGCACATCTGAATCGGACAGTTCTTTTGATGCCAGCGAAACATAATACGAGTTGACGCAGACAGCACGGAAATCATATTCTCTTGCTTCGCGGCATAGACTGCGTATCATTTCAGGCGTGGCATCAGGCCTGAGCAGTGTGTGATCTATATATTTGTTGAGTTCCATCATTTCATCCGACCTCTGTTTGCGTATTCGTATACGGTCATGTTTCACTATTTTCTGTTGATTTTGTTTCTGACAGCAGCGACCACCGAAGCCACGATAGCTATCAGTACCAGTACTGACAAAAGCGTCAGCAGCGGTCCGAATGATCCAAAAAATCCGCCCATATTTCCTCCTGCTTTCTCTTATACATTGAATAGGAAATGTACAACATCTCCGTCTTTGATAATATATTCTTTTCCTTCTGCACGTATCAGTCCTTTTTCTTTTGCAGCAGAAAGACTGCCGCCGCAATTTATCAGATCTGCGTACGAGATAGTTTCCGCGCGTATGAAGCCTTTTTCGAAATCCGTATGTATCCTGCCTGCAGCCTGGGGCGCCTTGGTACCGCGTGTAACAGTCCAGGCCCGGGTCTCATCTTCGCCTGTAGTAAGGAAGGAGATGAGATCGAGCAGACTATACGAGGATTTTATCAGTTTATCGAGTCCTGATTCCCTGATGCCCATGTCTTCGAGGAACAGCTTCTTTTCATCGTCATCAAGTTCTGACAGTTCGGCTTCGATCTTGGCGCATATCACCGCGACTTCAGAACCCTCTTCTTCCGCATATGCGCGCAGCTCACGGATATATTCATTGTCCTCTGATACGTCGTCGTCCTCATTTACATTGGCTGCATATATAACAGGTTTATATGAAAGCAGATCAAGTGAATTGATGAATTCTTTCTCGTCCTCATCCATTTCCATGGCGCGGGCAGAACGTCCTTCTCCCAGCCAGGCAGCTGTTTTATTGAGGATATCGAGTTCCTTCTGCAGCCCCTTGTCGCCCTTGAGACCCTTTGTGGTTTTCTGGATCCTGCGCTCCAGGACCTCCATGTCGGAAAGGATGAGTTCAGTGTTGATAGTATCAACATCAGCAACGGGATCTATTCTGCCATCCACATGTACGACATTTTCATCTTCAAAGCAGCGTACGACGTGAACGATCGCTTCGACTTCGCGGATATGTCCGAGGAATTTATTGCCCAGTCCTTCGCCCTTGCTGGCTCCTTTTACCAGTCCTGCTATGTCGCAGAATTCAATAGTGGTATAAATGGTCTTTCTGGATTTGTATATGCTGGTAAGCTTGTCGACTCTTTCGTCGGGGACGGTAACAACGCCGATATTAGGTTCGATCGTGCAGAAAGGATAATTTGCAGCCTCTGCACCTGCCTTGGTTATGGCGTTGAATAATGTGCTTTTCCCTACATTTGGAAGTCCTACTATCCCGAGTTTCATTTTGTTTTTCCTTTCTTTTGTTCTTCAGAGAGCCCGGAGCCTGCGGCCGGATCTGAAGCGTGCCGCCGCAGGATCATATAGGCTGCAGCGCAGATTATTATCACAGATATACTCAGCACCTGTGCCTGTCTGAAGGGGCCGATCATGAGGCTGTCGGTACGGAGACCTTCAACAAAGAACCGCTCCAGTGAATACAGGATGCCGTACAGGCAGGCTGTCTGCCCGGTAAATTTACGATGGTCGTCGATATGCAGCAGCAGAACAAACAGTATCAGGCACCATATCGATTCATAGAGAAAAGTAGGATGTACTTTGACTCCGTTTACCATTATGCCCCAGGGAAGATCTGTCGGTCCGCCGTGGGCTTCTCCATTGAAATAATTGCCCCATCTGCCAATGGCCTGTGCCAGTGCTATTGCCGGAACGGCAAGATCCAATCCGTTGAGAAAATTGATTTTCTTATGCCTGCATACCAGCCATGCTCCGAGGAAGCCGCCGAGCAGAGCACCGTGGATCGCGAGCCCTCCGGCACGAAGGTCGAATATCTGCAGGGGGTCTTCTGCATAATACTGCCAGCTGAAGATCACATAGTAAAGTCTTGCTCCGACGATGCCGCACGGGACAGCGATAATGAGGATGTCAAGCATTGAATCCGCAGTTATCCCGTGCCGGGGCGCGCGCCTGCATGTTATGACCGCAGCGATCAGTATAGCCGCTGCCATTATTATACCGTACCATCTCACGTCCAGTCCGAACAACTGGAATGCCACGGGATCAGGATGTGACATAAATCTGCCTTTCTGCAAAAGATATCAATGCTGATATTATACATTGCCTGCGGAGATTTCTCAATATGATATGAGAGTAAAGCGTGCATATCAGGGACTTATCGACAGGTATGAAGAACTGCAGGCAGAGATTTCTGCAGAAGATGAAGCTCAGGGCGCAGGTACGGTGCGGCTGGCGGTCATACCTGTAGAATAAACATACAAACAGATTGGAGCATGTAGGGGCCTATATTCAAAATAGCACTATATCTTGTGCTTTGAACGCATAAACATTGGAAAATGCCACATTTTACAGAGCTTAAATGGATTGAATACCCTTTTTTTGGTCGTATTTTATTGAAAAATGGAGCAAAGTGGAGTAAAGTGGTGTTACTGAAAGATGCTTGTACAGAGATCTTCTGGTATGGGGGAAGAGTCAGATGTTTATAGGCAGTTATCAAAATTCAATAGACGTCAAGTCCAGAATGATCATCCCTGCTAAATACAGAGATGAACTTGGCTTGAAATGCGTCATAACAAAGGGAATAGATAAATGCCTGTACATATATCCTGAGAATGAGTGGGAAGCTTTCGCCGAGAAGTTGAAGGCGCTGCCCAAGTCGGATATCAAAGCCAGGAATTTTGTAAGACATTTCTACGGCAATGCAGAAGTATGTGAAATAGACAGGCAGGGCAGAGTCACTTTGCCTCAGGTACTCAGAGAGTATGCGGGGATCAGCAAGGAGCTGATGACCATGGGCAACGGTGAAAAGATCGAAGTCTGGGACAGAGATTCTCTCGATGCCAATGAGGATACAGCAGGTCTGGACGGGTCTGATATTGCGGCCGGCATGGAGCAGTATGGAATATAAACACACTTCGGTGCTCCTGAAAGAGTGTATCGATAATCTGAACATATGTCCTCAAGGGATATATGTGGACGGTACTTTAGGCGGCGGAGGACATGCAGAAGAGATCTGCAGACGGCTGGACGCTTCCGGAATGCTGATCGGAATAGACAGAGATGCAGAAGCTCTGGCGGCAGCATCAGAAAGACTCGAAAAATACAGCTGCCGGAAAGAATACATACAAAACAATTATACGGAAATAAAGCAAGTCGTCAGCGGGCTCGGACTTGAAGGCATAAACGGGGCGATCCTGGATCTGGGAGTTTCATCGTTCCAGCTCGATAACGAATCAAGAGGCTTCTCATATATGCATGATGCACCTCTTGATATGAGGATGGACCGGGATGACAGCTTTACAGCCTACAAGGTAGTCAATGACTACAGTGAAAAAGATCTTACCGGGATAATCAGAAAATACGGCGAAGAGAAGTGGGCATCAAGGATCAGCAGTTTCATTGTCAGAGAGAGAAAACAGGCTCCGATAGAAACTACGGGCCAGCTAGTGGACATAATCAAAGCAGCGATACCTGCCTCTGCAAGGAGAGAGGGTCCGCATCCGGCGAAGAGGACTTTTCAGGCGATAAGAATCGAAGTCAATGATGAGCTCGACGGACTGAAAAAGGCAGTGACGGAATTCTGCGATGTACTGGAGCCAAAAGGGCGTTTGTGCATAATAACATTCCATTCGCTCGAAGACAGGATAGTGAAAAATATTTTCAACGACCGTGCGGATCCATGCACATGTCCGCCGGATCTGCCGGTATGTATATGCGGGAAAAAAGCTGACATAGACAAGATCACAAGGAAACCGATAGTTCCATGTGAAGAAGAGATAGAAAGAAACCCAAGATCCCGCAGCGCGAAGCTGAGGGTGGCGGAAAAAAGAGGACGATCTGATGATGATGTCGGAACAGCTGTATGAGCAGCGAATAAAAAAAGAAAAATATGCCTTCGATGTCAGACCTGCGAAAGCAGTGAAACACAGGATCAGCGAAGCCGCTTCTGCAAAGGATAGAAAGCGGGTGCTCGCCACTATCGTGGTGTGTGCGATGATCTGTCTGGGACTTATCGTTTCGGCGGCATACGGCGCAGCAATCAATTACAGCAACAATCAGATGAAGAATGAAAACAAAGCATTGTCTGGAGAAGTAGACAGCTTGAAGGTGGAAATACAGAGTGCCAACAATGTTGCCAGCATAGAGAAAAAAGCCAAGAGCAAACTGGGGATGGTATATCCCAAGGGGAAACACTATGTGGTAGTAACTGGAAAAGAAAAGCCTGATTCAGATTTTGCCAGTTTGTTGAGGGAGGAAGCTTTCGACTGAAACAGGCCCTGAAGATGTGTGAAAATAATTTCATAATAAAAAGAATGGGTCAGACAACTAAATTACGGACCAGTGAAATTGTCTGACCTTTTCTTTTATTTAACAGCAGGTAGACATATGCCCATAAGAACGATAGCAACAACAAAAAATAAAAAGAGACTGATCATCACATTCGTGATCTTTGTTGCGCTTATGGTAGGATTATGTTTCAGAGTGGGATACATACAGATAGTCAAAAGCGATGACTATACCCAGAGAGCCATGAAACAGCAGACAAAGGATGAAGTGGTAGAGGCCAAGAGAGGCGTGATAACGGATCGTTACGGACAGGAACTGGCGGCAAGCGTCACCTGCTATTCTGTGTGGATCAGACCGGCGGCAATAGCTACAGGAAAGACAAAGGAACTGAAAGAAGCGCAGCTGAACAGAGCGGCGCATAAAATAGCTGATATCACAGGGACCAGCAGGGCAAAAATGGAAGATCTGTTTGCCCAGAAAAAAAGCCTGATAAAAGTTGCCAAATATCTCAGCAGAGAGAAAGCTGACAAAGTACGCAAAGCCGGCATTGATGGAGTGAGCCTGACCGAGCAAAGCAAAAGAAGCTATCCGGCAGGCAATTTCGCTTCTCATGTACTGGGCAGCGTGACAGATGACAACAGCGGCCTTTCGGGACTGGAACTGTATTATAATTCATATCTGAAGGGGGTGCCGGGCAGGTGGATACAGGCCAAGGATGTTTCGGGCAACCCGCTTTTGTACGGCGAACAGAAATATTATAAAGCTCAGGACGGCGACAGCATCGAACTGACGATAGATTCGTTTATACAGCTGCAGGCAGAGGAAGCGATAAAAAAGACATATAACAGGTACAAGGCCAAAAGGGTGAGCTGTGTCGTGATGAATCCGAAAAACGGAGAGATCCTGGCAATGGCATCGACTCCCGGATTCGATCCGAATAATTCGCGCGAGCCGCGTTCCGCAGATAAATCCGCATTCAAAGCGATGAACAGCAGACAGCAGCTGAACTATCTCAACAAAATGTGGAGGAATCCGCTGACGAGCGATACATATGTCCCGGGATCTACCTTCAAACTCCTCACTACGTCGATGGCGCTTGAAGAAGACAAGACGACGCTGAACGAGCATTTTTACGACAAGGGATATATAGACATCGCCGGCACCAGGCTGAAGTGCTGGAGATATACGAACCCTCACGGTTCCGAGAACCTTGAGCAGGCGGTAGGAAATTCCTGCAACCCCGTATTTGCCGAACTGGCGACGAGGCTGGGAATAAATAAGTTCTATGCTTATCTCGACCTTTTTGGGATCACGGAAAGGACCGGCATCGACTATCCGGGAGAAGCAACGTCGCAGCTGCAGAACATAAAAACAGCCGGCCCTGTAGGAATAGCCACTATGGGATATGGCCAGGGCATAGCAGTCACGCCTATACAGCTGATCACTGCAGAGGCCTCGTTTGGAAACGGCGGCATGATGATGCAGCCTCATCTGGTAAAAAAAATAACAGATTCTCAGGGCAAGACTGTAAAGGAATTCAAGGCGGAAAAAGTCAGACAGACAGTTTCAGCCGAAACATCTAAACAGATCTGCAGGACGATGGAATATGTAGTCAATAAGGGCGGCGCGGAGAAAGCGCAGATCAAAGGCTACAGAGTCGGCGGCAAAACAGGAACATCAAATGAAGAGGCGAACGGCAACAAGATAACGGCTTCATTTATCGGTATGGCACCTATGGATGATCCGCAGATGATAATACTTTACATAGTCGAAAGACCGCAGGGAGAGATATACGGCAGCACAGTAGCGGCGCCGGGAGCAAGAGAGGTAATGGAAAAATCACTGAGACATCTGAAAATACAGCCCAACTGACCTCAACTGTGTGATGAAAATATGTTCAGAAAGATGTATAATGATTTTGAAATACAGCAATAAAAATGAAGGGATCCGTCGATGAAAAAAATGACTATGGGAGAGATCGGGAAAGCTGTCTCGGGGCTCCTTATATGCGGTAATAAAAATCATACAGTTTCAGGTATATCGACCGATTCCAGGCAGGCATCTGCAGACAGCCTTTTTATTCCGATAATAGGCGAGAAGCATGATGCGCATGATTTCATAGGCGATGCTGCCGGAAACGGATGCAGATGTTTTTTGATCTCGAGAGACGGTATGCCCGCAGGTGCAGGCAAAAATGCTTCTGTGATAAAAGTAGATGATACGAGGAAGGCTCTGCAGGATCTGGCAAAATACTACCTGAATGAGCTGGGCATACGGACGATAGGGATAACGGGCAGCACCGGAAAAACCTCGACCAAGGACATGACATACGCAGTATGCAGCACCAGGTACCGTACCGGACGTAATCTGGGGAATTTCAATAATGACATCGGTATGCCTCTGACGATCCTCGGCTTCGCGGAAGATACGCAGATAGGGGTGCTGGAAATGGGTATGGACAAATTCGGCGAGATAGACGAGCTGTCTGCGATAGCAGAGCCGGGCATCGCCATGATAACCAATATCGGTGTTTCCCATATGGAGTCGCTGGGGAGCCGAGAAAATATCTTCAGGGCCAAAATGGAAATAACAAATCATCTGCGTAGTGAAGATGTACTGATAATAAATGAAGGAGAAGATTTTCTGAAACGCGAAAATGTCTGCGGAGATTACAGGCTCATCAGTACAGGCAGCGGGGACGGCAATGATATCATCATATCGGAGATAAACGACAGAGGCATAGACGGTATCGAATTCAAATTGACCTGCGGCAGCGAAGTGCAGGATTTCATTCTGCCTGTTCCGGGCAGACATAATGCCGGGAATGCCTCGCTGGCTGTGGCCGCGGGCATGGAACTGGGCATAACGATGAAGGAAGCTGCGGCCGGACTTGCGGAGATGCAGCTTACCAGGGGACGCATGACAGTCATCGATGCGGGCGGCGTTAGGATCATTGACGATACTTATAATGCCAGCCCCGATTCTGTGAGAGCAGCTCTGGATCTGCTGGCTGCGACTGAAGGCGAGCGCAGGATCGCTTTTCTCGGCGATATGTATGAGCTGGGAAATAATACTGAAGACATGCACAGGCAGACAGGCAGATATGCTGCGGAAAAGGGTATTGACAGAGTGATCGCTGTCGGAGAACTGGCGCGTAATATCGCAGAGGGCGCAGGCGCAAGCGGTACATATTATGAGAACAAGGATATATGTCCGGCAGAGGATATCGTCCGTACAGGTGATGTGGTACTGGTAAAAGGTTCGCGCGGCATGGCAATGGAAGAAATAGTCAAGAGACTCAGTTGCGGAGGAAACAACAGTGAAATATGAAACAATAGCAGCAGTACTGATAATAGCGGCAGTGCTTTCCGCATTGCTGACATGGAGACTGATTCCGCTGCTGCGCAAGCATCAGGCAGGACAGAACATACGTGAAGAGGGTCCCAAGGCGCACATGTCAAAGGCGGGCACTCCGTCAATGGGCGGCATAGCTATAGTGATAGCGGCTGCTGCGGCAGTCGTTTCCATAATGTATAACGACAGCGATACCGTAATGATACTGACTGGATTTATTCTGTTCGCGCTGATAGGCTTTCTTGACGATTATCTCAAGGTGATAAAAAAACAGAATGAAGGACTGAAGGCATGGCAGAAATTCGGCGCCCAGCTGATAATCGCAATAGCGCTCGCCTGCTGGCTGGCTTTCCTTACTGATAAGGGAACTGATGTATATATTCCTTTTGCAGATAAATATGCAGATTTCGGTATATGGTACATCCCGTTCATAGTGTTTACCATAGTGGCCATGGTTAATGCTGTGAACCTGACTGACGGACTGGATGGTCTGGCAGCCGGTACGACAGGGATAGTCTGCGCCTTTATGACGATCATAGCCCGCGAAGCGCTCGCCAATACATCAACACTGTTTTTTGCGGCGCTCCTGGGAGCATGTATAGGCTTTATGATATTCAACA
>Ga0183096_1000220_pt1 | contig 100997 bp, 79 predicted proteins | sample Biomet5_FD_127791 | JGI IMG/M metagenome (GOLD analysis project Ga0183096, IMG submission 127791) | Microbial communities from bioreactor (seeded with sewage sludge) at LBNL, California, USA - Biofuel metagenome 5 (version 2) (version 3) | ecosystem: Engineered > Bioreactor > Anaerobic >...
GTTACTTTGTGTACGCATAAGCTTTGAGTATTTAATTGTTTAAGACTGATACCTCAAATATATTAATACTCTTGGCTTATGCTTTGTTCTTCTGCATATTAATTACAAACATAGGGACTGCTACTAATTATGCTTATCTACTACCTGTATACGAAAGAATTTGTGTAATTAAGACAGCTATCAAGTTCAATTAAAGACAATCCATAAAAAATTCTTTAGAATTGATCTGATTGATCTCTGTATTTTCAAGCTGACTATTTTTTGCAAAAATCAAATTTTAGGATTGATTCTTATAAAGTAAAGCAGTCGAATCTAAAGTTATTTGGTTCTGTTATTCAAGTTAAACAAAGCAATTACAATACTGGAACTAACTATATTGAGAATAGAGCTACAAATGCTTCTGCTGAATCATTCAATGCAAAGTTAAAGCTTTTAGATCGTAGTTTAGAGGGGGTAAAGATTATACCATTCTTTATTTATAGGCTCGATATGATATTTGCATAAAAAAACTATCAACAGGATTTTAGGATTGATCAATTAAAACTTCAGCACCTCAGGATTTCGGTATAATCCGAAAAGTGAGAGATATTTTATGGTGAGTATAATAAATAAAAAAAAGGAAAGTCCTAAAACCTTCCTTCGTACACCCTCAGGGACTCGAACCCTGGACCCATTGATTAAGAGTCAATTGCTCTACCAGCTGAGCTAAGAGTGCAAATGCATAATAAGAAGAAAAAAGTACACCCTCAGGGACTCGAACCCTGGACCCATTGATTAAGAGTCAATTGCTCTACCAGCTGAGCTAAGAGTGCTTATTTTATTTCTTTTTTGCGGTTGCAAAGGTAGACGTTTTTTTTCATTTTCCCAAATAAATCGGGCTTTTTTCTCGCATAAAGTTTTACGTCTTACTCAAATTCATAGAAGTCAGATGGGCTACTTCGCTTTAAAGCAATGAGTTGCACATCTTTTCCAACAATAACTCCTTTGCTTTTTAATTTCCATTCAACCGTTTTATATGCTAATTCCGGATGATTGTTATCTTTACTAAGGTGACAAAGCCAAATATATTTTAAATGTTCATTGATATTCTCCGCAAGAAAATCGGCTGTATCAGTATTACTCATGTGACCATTAGGACCAGAGATACGTTCTTTCAGATATTTTGGATAAGGTCCCATACGAAGCATTTCTAAATCATAGTTAGCTTCCAATATCAAATAATTAGCCTTACAGATATAATGAGCAGCTGTTTCAGTAATATGACCAAGGTCAGTTAGAAACGAGAAAATCTTATCTCCAATTTCTATACAATAGCCTACATTATCAGTGCCATCATGAGGAACTTCGAATGCTGAAATCTTAAACTCATCTATTTTCATAGGCTCATCTTTGTTAATATAGTGCACAGAAGTAGAGAGCTTTTCTGTCATGCAATAGCTCTTATTTATACCTTCATGAATTTCTTTGGTAGAATAGACTGGTATATTATATTTTTCGCCTAAATGCCCAACGGCCTTAATGTGGTCGGCATGATCATGCGTAATGAAAACAGCACAAACATTACTCAATGAAACATTTATTTCCTTGAGTTCCTTTTTTATAGTGCGAATTCCAATACCTGCGTCAATTAAAATGCCGTGTTTATCTGTACCTAAATAATAGCAATTACCACTGCTACCACTGGCTAAACTTATAAATTTTATTTTCATTTTATATCAATCAAGACGTATATTTTACCAAAAATAGTAGTAAAATGTCTGCAAATGTACAAAAAAGGATGAAGAATTATTCTTTGTTTGCTCTCTTTTTGTCTATTTGACCGGTATATTTAATAAATAAGAAATTCAAAGAATAACTTAATGCCAATTACACAGAAATAAATACAAGATTATAAAACCATATCTTTTAAAAACAAAAAAGGCTGCAGATGTTTTATCTGCAGCCTCCTGAAAACCTCAAAACGAATCTATTCTATCCTTTTACCTACTGTATCCCAATCTATAATATTCCAAAGAGCAGCAATATGATCCGCACGTCTGTTCTGGAAATCCAAATAGTAAGAATGTTCCCATACATCAAACGTAAGAATTGGCTTTAATCCATGTCTTAGTGGATTACTACCATTTGCTTCTTTGGTAATGTGCAATTTACCATCTTTATCAACTGATAACCAAGCCCAACCTGAACCAAAAAGTCCTACAGCAGCTGCAGTAAATTCTTTCTTAAAGTTCTCAAAAGATCCCCATTCTTTATTTATTGCTTCTGCAAGTTTGCCGCATGGCTCACTTTTTTGAGGTTTTCCTGTAAATTGCAAGAAGTAATAAGTATGATTAAGAACCTGTCCGGCATTATTAAAGATAGGACCGTCTGGAGCTGTAGCAACAATTTCTTCTACACTTTTTCCTTCAAATTCAGTTCCGGGAACTAAATTATTAAGATTAGTAACATAAGTCTGAAGATGTTTACCATAGTGAAACTCAATTGTTTGTTTACTGATAACAGGCTCCAATCCATCATTTGCATATGGAAGCTTCGGCATTTCGTATGTCATAGTAGTAAGTATTAATGATAATAATAATGTTTTCATTCTCTTGGCATTTTACCAGTTACAAAAATAAAAAAATAAATTATATTTCCAACAAAAATTGCATATTTTTGACTATTATATAGTTAGAATTTATTATATGCCGTAATGTATGAAGCCTAAAAAATAAACTTCATGTTTAAATAACACATGCATATGCTATTTTGTTCTATATCATTCAAACTTTATTTATCTTTGCACGCTAAGTTTTGAACGAGAAATCAAGAAATGACAAATTATATAGATGAACTAAATGAGAGTCAGCGTGCTGCAGTGCTTTATAATGAAGGGCCATCCCTAGTCATAGCCGGTGCCGGATCTGGTAAAACACGTGTGCTGACGTATAAAATAGCCTATTTGCTTGAAAAGGGATATGAGCCTTGGTCTATTCTGGCCTTAACATTTACCAATAAGGCAGCAAGAGAAATGAAAGCGCGTATTGCCAAACAAGTAGGAGAACAAAGTGCCCGCTATCTTTGGATGGGGACTTTCCACTCTGTTTTTTCACGTATTCTTAGAGTAGAAGCAGAGTTTATAGGATTCACATCCAACTTTACCATTTATGATACCAGCGACTCGAAAAGTCTTATCCGATCAATCATCAAAGAGATGCAGCTGGACGAAAAGACTTATAAACCGGGCTCGGTACAAGGACAGATATCCAATGCTAAGAATCATTTGGTTTCACCTGATGCTTACGCAGTTAATCGTGAACTGACAGAACATGATAATGCTTGTAAGATGCCTGCTATCAGAGATATCTATCGCAGATACTGGGACAGATGCCGCCAGGCCGGAGCTATGGATTTTGATGATTTACTCTTCTATACATTTTTGTTGTTCAGAGACCATCCGGAGATATTGAATAAATATCAGAATCAATTTAAATATATTCTGGTCGACGAGTATCAGGATACTAACTTTGCCCAGCACAGCATTGTTTTGCAGCTATCAAAATTGCATCAAAAGGTTTGTGTGGTAGGAGATGATGCACAAAGTATCTATTCTTTTCGTGGAGCAAATATAGATAACATCCTGAAGTTCACAAAATTATATCAGAATACTCAAGTATTTAAGTTAGAGCAAAACTATCGTTCAACCCAAACCATTGTACGTGCGGCTAATAGTTTAATTGAGAAAAACCGCGAACAGATCCGAAAAGAAGTGTTTTCAGAGAAATCTCAGGGAGAACCCATCGGGGTTTACCAGGCATATTCAGATACAGAAGAAGGAGATATTGTTTCTAACAAAATTATGGAATTGCGAATGTCTAAGAGTTATAGTTATGACGATTTTGCCATTCTATACCGCACCAATGCACAATCAAGAATATTTGAAGAAGCTTTGCGTAAACGTAATCTTCCGTATAAAATTTATGGAGGATTATCCTTCTATCAACGAAAAGAGATAAAAGATGTGATTGCCTATTTCCGTTTAGTAACTAATCCTAATGACGAAGAAGCATTTAAGCGAATTATTAATTACCCGGCCCGAGGAATTGGAGACACGACCGTAGGTAAGATAATTGAAGCAGCAAATAATCATTCTGTCAGTCTGTGGGATGTAATATGCAATCCGTTACAGTTTGCGTTAAATATAAACAAGGGTACACATACTAAATTACAAGGATTCCGAGAACTAATTGAGAACTTTTCGCGTGCTGTTTCAGAAAAGAATGCCTATGAAATGGCAACATCCATTGTAAAAGAAGCAGGTATAGTGAATGAAATTTATCAGGATAGAACGCCGGAAAACCTTAGCAGACAAGAAAATATTGAAGAATTGGTCAACGGTATCCACGATTTCTGCGCTATGCGCGAGGAAGAAGGTAATGCAAACATCGCTCTTCCCGATTTTCTATCGGAAGTATCTTTGTTATCTGATCAGGATACAGATAAATCCGGCGACGAGGCAAAGATTACGCTTATGACGATTCACTCTGCAAAAGGGCTGGAATTCCGCAACGTATTTGTTGTTGGACTAGAAGAAAACCTCTTTCCAAGTAGCATGGCCGGAGATTCTCCAAGGGCCATGGAAGAGGAGAGAAGACTTTTCTACGTTGCCATAACCCGGGCAGAAGACCATTGCTTTCTATCTTTTGCCAAAAGTCGCTTTCGTTACGGCAAAATGGAATTTGCCAATCCAAGCCGCTTTTTGAGAGATATTGATCCGTCATTCCTGAAACTGCCAAACGACTCTGTTTCGAGCAGACATATAGATGAATCTCCGTCGAGATTCAGAAGGGAACAAAACGATAGGCCGACACGTTCATTGTTTAATACTGAGCGCGAAGCACCAAAAACTACATTTACCAAGGTTACCATTCCACGGAATCTTACTAAAATGGAGAATGCTCAACCAAAGCCGGCATCTAGCGAGCCAATAACCGATTTACAATCCGGGCAACATATTGAGCACGAACGTTTTGGTATAGGAGAAGTGCTAAAAGTAGAAGGAAGCGGAGAAAACTTAAAAGCTACAGTGAAATTCCGAAATGCCGGAGAAAAGCAATTGCTATTGAAATTTGCCCGATTCAAAGTAATTTCCTGAAGCTTTGAATGAATAAAAATAGATAATTATTAGAACCATATTATAGATGATAGACTTTAATAAAGTGCCATCACCATGTTATGTGATGGAAGAGGATTTGCTGAGAAAGAACCTTAGTACAATAAAAAGCGTTAGCGAAAGAGCAGGAGTGGAGATTATTCTAGCCTTTAAATCTTTTGCTATGTGGAAGTCTTTTCCAATATTCCGCGAATACATAAACTGCTCTACCGCAAGTTCACTTTACGAAGCCCGACTGGCATACGAAGAGATGGGGAGCAAAGCTCATACATATTCTCCTGCATATACAGAAGAGGATTTTCCTACTATAATGAAATGCAGCAGCCATATTACGTTCAACTCATTCAGTCAGTTTGAACGGTTTTATCCTATGGTTGAGAAAGACGGAGAAAATATTTCTTGCGGCATCCGTATCAATCCTGAATACTCGGAAGTAGAGACCGAATTATATAATCCATGCGCACCTGGCACCAGATTTGGTATTACTTCAGATTTACTCCCTGAAGCACTACCCGAGGGTATTGAAGGCTTTCACTGCCATACTCATTGCGAATCCGATTCCTTTGATTTAGAAAAAACATTAGTGCACATTGAAGCCCGCTTCAGCAAGTGGTTTCCACAGATTAAATGGATTAATTTTGGCGGTGGACACCTTATGACCCGTAAAGATTACGATACAGAGCACTTGGTTAAGTTATTGAAAGACTTTAAGGCTCGCTATCCGCATCTTCATGTAATTCTTGAACCGGGATCAGCTTTTACGTGGCAAACAGGGGTATTGGTCTCTTCTATTGTAGATATCGTAGAAAACAAAGGCATTAAAACAGCCATTCTTAATGTCAGCTTCACCTGTCACATGCCCGATTGTCTTGAGATGCCTTATCAGCCGGCAGTTCGCGGAGCAATATCAGAAGCCGTTCCGGGCAAGTTTGTCTATCGTTTGGGAGGTAATAGTTGTCTGAGCGGAGATTACATGGGCGACTGGAGCTTCGACCATGAATTGCAGATTGGGGAGAAAATTATCTTTGAAGATATGATTCATTACACTATGGTGAAAACAAATATGTTCAATGGAATTCAACATCCAGACATTGCTCTCTGGACTTCAAAAAACGAGTTAAATCTTTATAAGTCTTTCTGTTACGAGGATTATCGCGACAGGATGTGCTAAATACCCAAATACAAATGCATATTTTTCCGTTAAAAAAGTGAGCAAAATATTTGGAGTTTTAGAAAAAAGAGCTACTTTTGCAACCGCAATCGCGAAAGTAGCTCAGTTGGTAGAGCATAACCTTGCCAAGGTTAGGGTCGCGGGTTCGAGTCCCGTCTTTCGCTCTAAAATTTGAGTGCGTCGGCGGCTAATTGTCGTTAATAATGCCCAGGTGGCGGAATGGTAGACGCGCTAGTTTCAGGTACTAGTGTTAGCAATGACGTGCAAGTTCGAGTCTTGTTCTGGGCACTGCGAGACGCATCAGATTTTATTATGTTGGAGAGGTGGCGGAATTGGTAGACGCGCTACTTTGAGGGGGTAGTGACAATTATGTCGTGGGAGTTCGAGTCTCCTTCTCTTCACATAAAGCGGACATTAAAATATTTGCGAAAGTAGCTCAGTTGGTAGAGCATAACCTTGCCAAGGTTAGGGTCGCGGGTTCGAGTCCCGTCTTTCGCTCCAAAATACTAATCTAGACCTTTCCTTTATCAGGCTAAGGTCTTTATTGTTTTGAATAAAGTTATAATCGCGAAAGTAGCTCAGTTGGTAGAGCACAACCTTCCCAAGGTTGGGGTCGCGGGTTCGAGCCCCGTTTTTCGCTCATAGATTAACAAAGCCTGCAGGTCAATCCGCAGGCTTTTTCTCTTAATACACATTTTAAAAAGGAGGTTCTATGTTTATCTTACTATTGACTTACCAAAAGCCGCTCGAAGAAGTTGATCGTCACTTAGCTGCTCACAGAGTTTATCTCGATAAAAACTACGCAAATGGCACATTTATAGCTTCCGGCAGAAGAAATCCCAGAATAGGTGGCGTTATTTTATGCAAAGCTTCCCGAAAAGAAGAGGTAGAGGAATTAATTAAAGAAGATCCATTCTACGCTTACGAAGTAGCAAAATACGAGATTCTGGAATTCGAAACGACCAAATTTGCAGAAGGTTTCGAGAAATTTATCTGATTTTAGCGTAAACCGACTATAGGAATACCCCAGGAATCTGCAAGCTCATTCCGGGAAAAATCAAATCTAGGCGAGCTATTTGCAAAGAATAACCGGATGTTTTTAAAAAGCAGGCGGGACTTTATTGTATCCTTGTACAAAAGAATGTTTTCTTTTGTACAAAACAATGCAATCTTCTGTACAAAAGAATTAATTGTTTTGTACAGGAGAATATAAAAACATAACCGGAGTTTCAGCAACATCCCGCGGCTAATTATTTTTTCCTCACCGGAAGTGCCGCTTTCTCACAGCAATTTTATTAGACGAAAATTTAACTTCTTCATCTAAAATGATTACTTTTGCGTCTCAAAATAGAGAAAAATAAAATTTAAAAATATATTATAATGGCAAAGGAACTAAAAGGACTTACCAAACGCAGCGAGAATTATTCGCAATGGTACAATGAATTGGTAGTAAAAGCTGATTTGGCAGAAGCATCTGCAGTACGTGGATGTATGGTAATTAAGCCTTATGGATACGCTATCTGGGAAAAGATTCAACGTCAGTTGGATGACATGTTTAAGGAAACAGGACACGTTAATGCTTATTTCCCTTTGCTGATTCCTAAATCATTTTTAAGCCGCGAAGCAGAGCACGTTGAAGGTTTTGCTAAGGAATGTGCTGTGGTAACTCACTACCGTCTGAAAAATGCAGAAGATGGTTCGGGTGTAGTTGTTGACCCGGCAGCAAAACTTGAAGAGGAACTCATTATTCGTCCAACTTCAGAAACTATTATCTGGAACACATATAAAAATTGGATTCAGTCATACCGCGACCTTCCAATCTTGTGTAACCAATGGGCAAACGTTTTCCGTTGGGAAATGCGTACCCGTTTATTCCTTCGTACTGCAGAGTTCTTGTGGCAGGAAGGACACACAGCTCACGCTACACGCGAAGAAGCTGAAGAAGAAGCACTAAAGATGTTGAACGTATATGGTGATTTTGCAGAAAACTTTATGGCTGTTCCTGTTGTAAAGGGAGTTAAATCTGCCAACGAACGTTTTGCCGGTGCGCTTGATACATATACTATTGAAGCAATGATGCAGGATGGAAAGGCTCTTCAATCGGGTACTTCTCACTTCCTTGGTCAGAACTTTGCTAAAGCATTCGATGTTCAGTTCGTCAACAAGAACAACGAAATGGAATATGTATGGGCTACTTCATGGGGTGTTTCCACTCGTTTGATGGGTGCCTTGATTATGACTCACTCTGACGACAATGGTTTGGTACTTCCTCCTAAATTGGCTCCATTCCAAGTAGTTATCGTTCCAATTTATAAGAATGAAGAACAACTAAACGCCATCAATGAAAAAGTTGCAGGCATCACTGCTAAACTGAAAGCATTAGGAATTTCATTCAAATATGATAATTCAGACAACAAGCGTCCTGGATTCAAATTTGCTGATTACGAACTAAGAGGTGTTCCTGTTCGTTTGGTTATGGGTGGCCGCGACCTTGAAAACAATACAGTAGAGGTTATGCGTCGTGATACTCTGGAAAAGGAAACTGTAACATGCGATAACATTGAAACTTACGTGAAGAATCTGCTTGATGATATTCAGGCTAATATCTTTAAGAAAGCATACGATTATCGTGAAGCTCATACTATCACTGTTGATTCTTACGAAGAATTCAAGGAAAAGATCGAAGAAGGCGGATTTATTCTTGCTCACTGGGACGGAACTACTGAAACAGAAGAGAAGATTAAAGAAGAAACAAAGGCAACTATCCGCTGTATTCCATTGAACGGCGATAAAACTCCTGGAAAGTGTATGGTTACAGGTAAGCCATCTGCTTGCAGAGTTGTATTTGCACGTTCTTACTAATAAAAAAATGAAGAAGGTCCGCTTTGCAGTTATCGGGATGGGGCACATCGGCAAACGACATGCCGAAATGATCCGCCGGAATGAACAAGCGGAATTAGTAGCAGTATGCGATATTATTTCTCCGAAAGAGCTGGGTATTTCAGCTCTTTCGGAGATTTTTTATAATTCTCTGAGCGAACTACTCGCAAATGAGAAGGATATTGATGTAGTAAACATCTGCGTTCCCAACGGACTTCATGCTGAGCTAGCCTTAAAAGCGATTGATTCAGGTAAACATGTTGTTATTGAAAAACCGATGGCGCTCTCAAGACTGGATGCAGAAAAGATTTTAGCAAGGAGCAAGGAGAGAGGATGTGATGTGTTTTGTGTAATGCAAAACCGCTACTCGCCACCTTCTGTATGGCTGAAAGAAATTGTTGAGAGTGGGATATTAGGAAAACTCTATTCCGTTCAGCTAAACTGCCTCTGGAACCGTGACGAAAGATATTATAAGATTGGAAACTGGCACGGAACCACTGAAATGGATGGTGGAACTTTATTTACTCAATTTTCTCATTTTGTGGACATTATGTATTGGTTATTTGGCGACGTAGCCAACATAAAAGGTTCATTCTACGACTTTAACCACCAATCGCTGACAGACTTTGAAGACAGCGGGAATGTTCTTTTTGATTTCGTAAAAGGAGGATCGGGGAGCCTGAATTATTCCACAGCTGTATGGGACAAGAATCTGGAAAGCAGTATGACTATCATTGCTGAAAATGGTTCTATAAAAGTAGCCGGACAGTATATGAATGAGGTTAAATACTGCCACATCAAAGATTACACAATGCCCACTCTGGCTCCATCTAATCCGCCAAATGATTATGGCCCTTATAAAGGTTCGGCACAAAACCACCATTACGTAATACAAAACGTGATAGACAAGCTCAATGGTAATGCATCAATTACCACAAATGCCATGGATGGCTTAAAAGTAGTCGATATTATCGAAAGAATATATAAAGAAAGGGATGCCCGATAGAGCATCCCTTTTCATTTGATTGTCCAAAAGGACTTGTATTAATGGTTTTATTTCTTAAAATTGGAAGAAGTTCTTAGCGTTGTTATAGCTAATATCTTCAATCATCTGACCGATGAATTTCATTTCAGAAGCAGGAAGTTCGCCATTTTCTACATCACGACCTACAAGGTTACACAATGTACGACGGAAGTATTCGTGACGAGGGTATGACATAAAGCTACGAGAGTCTGTCAACATACCTACGAAACGGCTCAATAAACCTAGAACAGAAAGAGCATTCATTTGTTTTTCCATACCATCTTTCTGATCAAGGAACCACCATCCAGAACCAAACTGAATCTTACCAGCAATCTTACCATCCTGGAAGTTACCAAGCATAGTTGCAATTACTTCGTTTGCACATGGATTTAAGTTATAAAGGATTGTTTTAGTAAGCTTGTCATTATAATCAAGACGATTCAGGAACTTAGACATTGCTTTAGCAGTGTTGAATTCGCCGATAGAATCGAAACCTGTATCAGGACCTAGTTTCTCGAACATACGAGTGTTATTGTTACGGATAGCTCCGTAGTGGAATTGTTGAGTCCATCCTTTTTCGTGATCCATTTCAGCAAATACAACTAGCATTGCAGATTTGAATTTCAGGATTTCTTCTTTTGTAAGTTCAGCACCACCGTATACTTTATTGAAGATAGCTTTGATCTCAGCATCAGTATAGTCTTCAGCATAAAACTCTTCAATACCGTGGTCAGACAGTTTACAGCCAAGGCTTGCGAAGAAGTCATGACGAACTTTCAATGCAGCAACTACATCGTCGAAAGTATTGATAGTAACACCACTAACTTCAGCTAATTTTTCAATGTAAGCGCGGAAATCAGCAGGAACTTCTACAGCCATAGCTTTATCAGGACGCCATGTAGGCAACATTTTAGTCGCGAATCCACTATTTCTTGTCGCAATATGATACTCCAAAGAATCAATTGGATCATCAGTAGTACAAACAGCTTCTACATTATGACGAGTCATCATTCCACGTGCTGAATATTCAGGCATAGCTAATTTCTCGTTACATTCGTCGAAAATTTCGCGTGCAGTATCTTTATTAAGAATCTTATTGATGCCAAACGCAGTCTTAAGTTCCAGATGAGTCCAGTGGTAAAGAGGATTTCTCATTGTATAAGGAACTGTTTCAGCCCATTTTTCAAACTTTTCCCAGTCAGAAGTATCAGTACCGGTACAAAAACGTTCGTCTACGCCATTTGTACGCATTGCACGCCATTTGTAGTGGTCTCCACCTAACCATATTTCAGTTAATGAACGAAACTTGTGGTCGTCAGCAACCATTTTAGGAACTAAATGACAGTGATAGTCAATAATAGGCATTTTAGCCGCATGTTCGTGATACAATTCTTGTGCAGTTTTAGTTTGCAACAAGAAATTTTCATCCATAAAATTCTTCATTTTAATATAACGTTTTAAGTATTTAAAATTGTTACTACTATATTAAAGATAGATATAACGCTAATTATTAGCCTTATATCGTTATTTTCTATTTTAGATTTATTAACCGTTATCGCACACGAAAGTAGAAATTTAATTTGGAATAACAAAATTATTCGTATATTTGCGCATATTATTTATGATATTTAAACTGTTATCGAACACGAATGAGATTTTGTAACCAAACAACAACAAAATTCGAAAATAGTGGGTACAGTTTCCTTGATAATTAGTCATTGAAATCATAGTATTAAGAACTTTATAAAATAAAAGAAATGAAACCATTAAACAGACAAAATGTTCAGGCAAACAAATATCCTGAACGTATTATTCAGTTTGGAGAAGGAAACTTTTTACGTGCATTTGTAGACTGGATCGTTTATAACATGAATCAGAAAGCTGATTTCAATAGCAGCGTTGTTGTTGTTCAACCTATTGAAAAAGGTATGATCGATATGCTAAATGAACAAGATTGCCTTTATCACCTTAATCTTCAGGGATTAGACAAAGGTAAAGAGGTGAACAGTATTGAAATGATCGACGTAATTAGCCGCGCTTTGAATCCATATACTCAGAATGACGAATTCATGAAGCTTGCTGAAAACCCTGAAATGCGTTTCGTTATTTCTAACACAACTGAAGCTGGTATCGCATTCGATCCTTCATGCAAATTAACTGATGCTCCTGCATCTTCTTATCCAGGAAAATTAACTCAGTTATTATATCACCGTTTCAAAACATTCAACGGAGCAGCAGACAAAGGTTTGATTATCTTCCCATGCGAATTGATCTTCTTGAATGGTAAAGAATTAAAGAAATGTATTGAACAATATATTGAACTTTGGAACCTTGGTGAAGAATTCAAGACTTGGTTCGAAACTGCTTGCGGTGTTTACTGTACATTGGTAGACCGTATTGTTCCTGGATATCCTCGTGCTACTATCAACGAAATTCTTGATAGAATTCAGATTGAAGATAAAATGGTTGTTCAGGCTGAAATCTTCCACTTGTGGGTTATCGAAGCTCCTCAATCTATCGCTAAAGAATTCCCTGCTGACAAAGCTGGTTTGAACGTATTATTCGTTCCTTCTGAAGCTCCTTACCACGAAAGAAAAGTTACTTTATTGAATGGCCCTCACACAGTACTTTCTCCAGTTGGCTATCTTTCTGGTTTGAATACAGTAAGAGAATGCTGCGAAGATGCAGTTATCGGTAAATTCGTTAAGAAAGTAATGTTCGAAGAATTACTTGAAACTCTTAACTTACCAAAAGCAGAACTTGAAAAATTTGGTAACGACGTAATGGAACGTTTCTGTAACCCATTCGTTAAGCACTTTGTTACTTCAATCATGCTTAACTCATTCCCTAAATTCAAAACTCGCGACCTTCCAGGTTTGAAAACTTACTTAGAACGTAAGGGTGAACTTCCTGCAGGTATCGTTCTTGGTTTAGCAGCTATCATCACTTACTACAAAGGTGGTAAACGTGGCGAAGACACTATCGTTCCTAACGATGACCAAGCTATCATCGATCTTCTTGCTAATCTTTGGGCTACAGGTTGCACTAAGACAGTTGCAGAAGGTGTTTTAGCTTCTGAAATGATCTGGGGTGAAGATTTGAACAAAGTTTCAGGATTAACTGAAAAAGTAATCGCTTACTTGAATTCTATTCAGGAAAAAGGTATGCTTGAAACAGTTAAAGCTATTATCTAAAACGGTTAATAATAAATAAGTAGGAGCGACTTACACTGTTTTTTAAGCAGTTGTAAGTCGCTTTTCTTTTTTTAAAATCTTATTCTATAAGATATTCAAAGAAATAATTGTTATTCAGTATAAGATTGAATATTTCTTTTAAGGTATTAATTCATCTTCTCCTTATACATTTATAATTATCTGTAAATAAAATATTTCAACTTATAACTATTACTATTAGGCTAATATATTATTTCCAATTCTACAATTCATTACTATATAATATTGTAAATCAATGCTATACATTAAGAATAAGGAAATAACAAAAGCAGTCCCGAAAAATGTAAATCTTTCAGGAAGTTTTTGAGGGGGTAACAGAGGATATAGCTCTGAAATCCTTTGGTAGTGGGAGTGCTAAATTTTAAACCAAGACATATAAAAGATCTTTTCTACAAAGTTTGTCACACACCGTAAAATTAGTAAACATTATTCGTCACATTTGTTGGAAACAAACAATCTCAATTGCTTATCCAATCAAGATTCTACATACTTTCGATAAACCATTTATTGGCTCTGATAAAAAGCCTGTATAACGCCATAAATAAAGATTCAATATAATATCTTCCACCAAAAAAGTGACGAAGCATCTTAATACACATTATTCAATGCAATATGTTTGCTCAACTATATCAAGAAAATATACTTTATACTACTCAAGTCCGAATTAAGCTGGATAATTCGGTAGACACCTCATTAAGAAAATAGACTTTATGCCTTTAAGGTGAAATAACTTTCCTACAATTCTGCATCTCTATCAAAATAAACTCGCAATTTTCTTCAACAACCACACTTAACTGATTAATTAGCACAAAAAAGAGAATAAGAATTTATAAAAAAACAAGAAAGATGGTTGTATAATCGCAATTTTAGCATATCTTTGTAGCCAGATTTTCTCACACTTAATGAAAATAAAGGAAATAGTAAGCGCCCTTGAAAGGTTCGCGCCTCTGCCATTGCAAGACGGTTTTGATAATGCCGGCTTACAAATCGGGCTGACAGAAGCGGAAGCAACAGGGGCTTTGTTGTGTCTTGACGTTACTGAATCTGTTATTGATGAAGCTATTGCGTTGGGATACAACCTTGTTATATCACATCATCCGCTCATATTTAAGGGATATAAATCTATCACAGGCAAAGATTATGTAGAGCGTTGTATCCTGAAAGCTATTAAAAATGATATAGTAGTTTATTCTGCACATACCAACCTGGATAACGCTTCAGGAGGAGTTAATTTTAAAATAGCAGAAAAAATAGGTCTGAAGAATGTGAAAATCCTTTCTTGTAAAGAAGAATCTTTACTTAAATTGGTAACTTTTGTACCAGCTGAGCAAGCAGAAAAAGTACGCCGAGCTCTGTTTGATGCGGGTTGTGGCAACATAGGAAACTATGATTCATGCAGTTACAATTTAGAGGGAGAGGGGACTTTCCGGGCTCAGGAAGGAACGCATCCATTTTGCGGTAAAGTAGGAGAATTACATAAAGAAAAAGAGATTCGTATAGAAACGATTCTTCCTTCTTTTAAAAAAAATGCGGTAATAAGAGCATTAATTGCTTCTCATCCTTATGAGGAACCAGCTTTTGATCTTTATTCGTTAAAAAACTCATGGTCTCAAACGGGATCTGGAGTGATAGGAGAATTAGAATTTCCGGAAACGGAACTGGATTTCCTGAAACGCATAAAAAAAACATTTGAAGTTGGATGTCTTAAGCATAACAAACTTACAGGCAGACTTATCAGCAAAATAGCATTATGTGGAGGGGCAGGGGCTTTCCTTCTCTCAGATGCCATAAACCAGAAAGCTGATGCTTTTATTACAGGAGAAATTCGTTATCACGATTATTTTGGTCACGAAAACGATATTCTAATGGCCGAAATTGGTCATTATGAAAGTGAACAGTATACAAAAGAGATTTTTTATTCCTTATTAAAGGATATATTTCCAAATATTGAGATTCAAATTAGTAAAATAAATACCAATCCCATAAAATATTTATAAAAATATGGCTAAAGAAGCAAAAAATGAACCGAAGGAATTAACGGTAGAACAGAAACTAAAGGCATTGTATCAGTTACAGACAATGCTTTCAGAAATTGATAAGATCAAAACTCTAAGAGGTGAACTTCCTCTTGAAGTACAAGATCTTGAAGATGAAGTTGCCGGTCTGAATACTCGTATTGAAAAGATTAAACTTGAAATTAGCGAACTTAAATCTTCTATTGCTGCAAAGAAAATTGAGATCGAAGCAGCTAAGGCTTCTGTAGAAAAATACAAAGCTCAGCAAGAAAACGTACGCAATAACCGTGAGTTTGACTTCTTATCTAAAGAAATAGAGTTCCAGACTTTGGAAATCGAACTTTGCGAAAAGAGAATAAAAGAATTCACTGCCGACGAAAAAGCAAAAAGCGAAGAAGTAGCAAACAGCATTGAAGTTTTGGAAGAAAGAGAAAAAGATTTATCAGTTAAGAAAAATGAGCTGGATGAGATTATCTCAGAAACAAAGCAAGAAGAAGAAAAACTGAGAGAGAAAGCTAAAGTTCTTGAAACTACTATCGAACCTCGTTTACTTCAGGCGTTTAAACGTATTCGTAAGAACTCACGCAACGGTTTAGGTATTGTATATGTACAGCGTGATGCTTGTGGTGGTTGTTTTAACAAGATTCCACCTCAGAGACAAATGGATATCCGTATGCGCAAGAAAATCATTGTTTGCGAGTACTGTGGTAGAGTAATGATTGACCCAGAATTAGCAGGAGTTGAATTATAAAATTCCTCAAAATAGAAAAAGAGTAGTTTCTAAATCGAAAATCTTTTAGATTGAAACCTCTTTTTTAAAAGAATTCCCCTTATCTTAGCCAAATTAATTGAGTAGCTAATAATAAGGGGAATTCTTATATTCCCTCTATAAATAAATGACTTATTTATATTATGCACGCTTATAAATCAATATTTTACATAAGTTTGAAGTTGAAATAGAGAATAAGAAGGATTATCTAATTTATAGACTAGCAACATTTGCTTAAAGAAGATTATAATCTGGTATATCCTCTAAAAATGTATATGTATGATTTGCATAATCCATTTTGCAGCAGTAATGATTAATCCCGTTACTAACAATTAAATAATCTACTTTCAACACAAAATTATAATTTGTTATCTGATTAAATACAGCTTGTGTAATTTCTATTTGCGGAGCTTTATATTCAATAATCATACGTGCCATAAGATCACGTTTATAAAGCACGGTATCACAGCGCTTTTTTGTTCCGTTTAGATTTAGTAAGACCTCATTAGCCATTAATGATACAGGGTAGCCTTTTTGATCAATAAGAAAGTGAACAAAGTGCTGACGTACCCATTCTTCAGGGGTAAGTGCAACATATCGTCGCCTAATTACATCAAAAATTACTTTTTTTCCATCTCGTATGGCTATTTTAGTCTCATACTTTGGTAGGTTTAACAATAACATTTATTAAATTTGTAAATTAAAAATTTATTCTTAAGTCAGAAACACAAAATTAGCAGATAAATATGAAAACGAAGCAAGAAATTGTTGCAAATTGGCTTCCCCGTTACACAAAACGTTCGTTGGAAGACTTTGGAGAATACATTCTATTGACAAATTTCAATAAATATGTAGAGATATTTGCAGAACAATGTAACGTTCCAGTTCTTGGAAGAGATGCAAATATGACTTCTGCAACTGCAGATGGAATTACGATTATTAACTTTGGAATGGGAAGTCCAAACGCTGCCATTATTATGGATTTGCTCGGCGCTATACATCCTAAAGCATGTCTTTTCCTGGGTAAATGTGGCGGTATAGGTAAGAAAAATCAGTTAGGCGACCTAATACTTCCTATAGCTGCAATTAGAGGAGAAGGTACATCTAATGATTATTTTCCTCCAGAAGTTCCTGCTTTACCGGCATTTATGCTGCAGCGTGCTGTTTCTTCAGCAATCCGTGATTATGCTCGAGATTATTGGACAGGAACTGTATATACAACCAATAGAAGAATTTGGGAGCATGACGAGGAATTCAAAGAATATCTTCTTAAGACTCGCGCAATGGCTGTAGATATGGAAACTGCAACTCTTTTCACTACAGGATTTGCCAATCATATCCCGACAGGTGCACTACTGCTGGTTTCCGATCAACCAATGACTCCCGAAGGAATTAAAACTGATAAAAGCGATACTATGGTAACCCAGAACTTCGTTCACGAACATGTAGAAATTGGGATCGCATCGCTTAAAATGATTATAGATGAGAAAAAGACTGTTAAGCATCTAAAATTCGATAAATAAGGTAATTAAAGCATATAAATGGCAAAAAAGGAATATACATACGAAGATATTATTAGCGATATTAAGGCAAAACAATACAAACCCATATATTATTTAATGGGAGAAGAGTCTTATTATATTGATCTGATATCCGACTATCTTACTCAAAATGTTCTTACTGATACAGAAAAAGAGTTTAATTTAACCGTAGTGTATGGTGCTGATACTGATATAGCTACTATAATAAATGCAGCAAAAAGATATCCAATGATGTCTGAATATCAAGTTGTTGTAGTTAAGGAGGCACAGAGTGTAAGAAACATTGAGGAACTTTCATACTACCTTCAAAAACCATTAAGCTCTACAATCCTTGTTATTTGTCATAAACATGGTGTACTTGACAGACGAAAAAAACTTGCAGCCGAAATAGAAAAGGCAGGTGTCCTCTTTGAATCTAAAAAGCTAAAGGATACTATGCTTCCCGGGTTTATAACTTCGTATTTAAAACGCAAAGGGGTAGATATTGAGCAAAAGTCATCCGAGATGATTGCTGATTTTGTAGGGTCTGATTTGAGCCGCCTAACAGGTGAACTTGAGAAGTTAATAATAACCCTGCCATTAGGACAAAAGCGTATTACACCTGAGTTAATTGAAAAAAATATAGGGATAAGTAAAGACTATAATAACTTCGAATTAAAGAATGCATTAATAGAAAAAGATATTTTCAAAGCTAATCAGATAATAAAATATTTTGCAGAAAATCCGAAAACAAATCCTATACAAGCTACTCTATCTCTTCTTTTCAATTTCTACTCTAATTTAATGTTAGCCTATTATGCTCCTGAAAAATCGGAACAAGGAATAGCTCAACAATTAGGATTAAAAACTCCATGGCAAGCAAAGGATTATATAAAAGCTATGCACAAATATAATGGCGTTAAGGTAATGCAGATTATAGGAGAGATAAGAAATTATGACGCTAAATCAAAAGGAGTGGGTAATACTAATATGAATGACGGAGAGCTACTTCGAGAATTAGTGTATAAAATTCTGCATTAATCTACAACTTATATTTTTTGTAATTCTACCTATAGCCTTCAATATTTTGAAGGCTTTTTTTATGCCTAAAAATTAATATTTAGTAAAACTACAGAATAACTTTTCTTTTAGGCAGCAAAAAAGAGTTCAACTCCAACAAAATGATAATAATTCAACTTAATATCTAGAATCAGCAAAATTATGAACTGAAATAATAGGATTAAATCACTGTTTTACAATAATTTATATACAATTTAATCATCTGAGAATCTATTATTTCAATCATAATGACCATAAGATCGGAAATTCATCAAACATTCTTCATTTAATAGGTACAATTGTTTATTTACCACAATCTAAGTATTGAGGAAATTTATACCTATACAAATTCAATTTACAAGAGTGAAATATTATAAGAAAGCGCAGGGTTTACACAAATGTTTCGAGTTTACAAATCTATATATTTAAGGATGTATATTACAAATAGTGCTTACTAAACATTTGTAAAGCAATCTTTTACGAATATAAATTATTAGCAACAAAACCGTTATAAATTGTGTTTATAACCTTAATTTTAGATCTTAAACATCACTATATCAGTCTAATAACTAAATTACATGAACTAAAAATAGAATATATAGAAAAAATATTGATACACATTTGTATTACGTATAAATATCATTTTTTAAGCCTTAAATAACTCATTAATAATAAGAATTTTATATCTAAAATACTAAGTTTTACTTCTGTGTACATTTTATATAATTCATAAGGACTACATATGTATATAAACAAATGTAATCACATAATATATCTTTGTAAACTTATAAAATAAACAAATGTAATTTGCTTATGTGAATTATTATGTTTACATTTGTCGAATCAAAGTTTACAATTAGATATTCACATTTATAATTAATAAAGGCTCAAAGATGAAAGATAGAATTGAAGCTATAATGAAAAGAGAGCATATGACCCCTTCTTCATTTGCTGAAAGTATAGAAATTCAGCGATCTACATTAACTCATATTTTACGAGGTAGAAATAATCCGAGTTTAGATGTAGTTATGAAAATTCATCAACGATTTAAATATGTGAATTTGGATTGGCTTCTTTATGGAAATGGGAATATGGTAAACCAAGAGAAAACATCTGATGATTTACAACGCTCTTTATTTGACGAGAATGAAGAAATCAAGCCCATTACTCAGGTTGATTTAGAATATCGCAAGGAAACACCATTAAAAACAGCAGAAAGTACGTATAAAGAGCCTGTAAAAGAAGAGATTAGATATATAGAAAAGCCACCAAGAAAAATCACTGAAATAAGAATTTTCTTTGATGATAATACATTTGAGATCTTTAAAGGTGAAAAAATGCCCATCTAATAATTTAATGAAGACAGGTAAAGGATAATTTGGACAAAATGGCGTATCTTTGTCGCTTGAACGAGAATTATCCTATTCATGAAAAAAAAGATTTTAGATTTAACGGTCACAGCTAACATACAGTTGCACGCTAACTATGTGTTGATCAAAATGACCTCTCAGGAAATTTTGCCAGAAATGCTTCCTGGACAATTTGCCGAAATAAGAGTAGATGGTTCGCCTACTACTTTTCTTCGCCGACCTATTTCAATTAACTATGTAGACAAAACCAACAATGAGGTATGGTTTCTTGTACAGATAGTTGGTGATGGAACACGTACCTTAGCTAAAGTTTCTGCTGGAGATGTAGTAAATGTAGTTTTACCTCTAGGAAATGGCTTTACTATTCCTGAAAAACCTTCGGATAAACTTCTTCTTATAGGAGGTGGTGTTGGAACAGCACCACTGCTCTATTTAGGCGAAGTTTTATTGGCTAATAACTGCAAACCAACCTTCCTGTTAGGTGCACGTTCTGAAGGCGATTTGCTTCAGTTAGAAGACTTTAAAAAGTTCGGAGAAGTATATACCACTACAGAAGACGGAAGTGCGGGTGAAAAAGGCTATGTAACTCAACACTCTATACTTAGCGACAAGCAATTCGACATGATTTATACTTGTGGCCCAAAACCAATGATGGTTTCTGTAGCTAAATATGCCAAAGCTAATAATATAGAATGCGAAGTGTCTCTTGAGAATAAAATGGCTTGTGGTGTAGGCGCTTGCTTATGCTGCGTAGAAAATACTGTAGATGAAGGACATATCTGTGTATGCACAGAAGGACCTGTTTTAAATATAAAGAAGTTGCTATGGCAGATTTAAGTGTAAACATTGGTGAACTAAAAATGAAGAATCCGGTGATGACCGCATCGGGTACATTTGGATACGGAGAAGAGTTTGAAGATTTTATAGATATTGCACGAATAGGTGGTATAATTGTAAAAGGCACCACTCTTCACAGACGTGAAGGGAACCCTTATCCTCGTATGGCAGAGACTCCTTCTGGCATGTTAAACGCTGTGGGACTGCAAAATAAGGGTGTTAATTACTTCGTAGAACACATTTATCCCAAGATAAAAGACACAGATACAAACATTATAGTAAATGTTTCCGGATCTGCAATAGAAGATTACGTAAAAACAGCAGAAATCATCAACGAACTTGTAAATATTCCTGCTATAGAACTAAATATATCTTGCCCAAATGTAAAACAAGGTGGAATGGCTTTCGGAGTTTCTGCAGCCGGAGCTTGCGATGTAATTAGTGCTGTTCGTTCTGTTTACAAGAAAACACTCATTGTAAAATTGTCGCCAAATGTTACAGACATTACTGAAATTGCACGTGCAGCAGAAGCTTCTGGTGCTGATAGTGTTTCTTTAATTAATACAATATTAGGTATGGCAATTGATGCAGAAAAACGTAGTCCACTATTGTCAACTGTTACAGGTGGATTGAGCGGACCTGCAGTAAAACCTATCGCTCTTCGCATGGTATGGCAAGTAGCCAAAGCTGTGAAAATTCCAATAATCGGCCTTGGTGGTATTATGGACTGGAAAGATGCTGTAGAATTTATGCTTGCCGGTGCCACTGCTGTACAAATTGGAACAGCTAATTTTATTGATCCTGCTGTAACTGTTAAAGTAATAGATGGTATAAATAATTACTTAGACAGACACGGATACTCTTCTGTAAAGGATATAATCGGAGCTCTGGAAGTTTAATCTGATTATTAAACAAATTTAAAGCGAAATCTAAGATTTTTATTCAGCTTACACTCTTCAAAAGATGTAGGTCTAAAACTAAAAAGGTGTACACCAAATCATATTGTAGTGTACACCTTTTTATATTTAACCCTATTCGTATTTCTAAATCAAATCTTAAAAAAGACCTTAGTCTTCTATATCTTTTTGCTTGATCAATGAAATATTTTGATTAGTAATCTACTTAAGCAAATCAGGTCTCAGTCGTTTTGTTCTTTCGAGTGATTGATTAAGTTCCCATTCTGCAATCTTAGCCTCATGACCAGAAAGTAAAATATCAGGAACTTTCCATCCTTTATAATCTGCCGGTCTTGTATAAACCGGAGCTGCCAGAAGATCATCCTGAAAAGAATCTGAAAGAGCAGATTGTTCATCAGAAATAACTCCCGGAATAATACGAATGATAGCATCTGCCATTACAGCCGCCGCCAATTCGCCACCAGTCAAAACATAATCTCCTATGCTAATTTCCTTTGTAATCAGGTGTTCCCGGATTCTATAATCAATGCCTTTGAAGTGTCCGCAAAGAATTATCAGGTTATTATATAATGAAAGAGAATTTGCCATTTTTTGATTGAACTGCTCTCCGTCAGGAGTAGTAAAAATCACCTCATCATACTCTCTTTCAGCCTTTAAGGAATTTATACATCGTTCAATTGGTTCTATTTTCATTACCATGCCGGCACAACCGCCAAATGGGTAATCGTCTACTTTGCGATGCTTGTCCGTTGTATAATCACGAAGATTATGAATATGAATCTCAGCAAGTCCTTTATTCTGAGCTCTTTTAAGAATAGAACAATTGAAGAAACCTTCAATCATTTCGGGTAAAACTGTAATTATATCAATGCGCATAGCTCTAATTTTTTTGCAAAAATACAAATAAATATGCTTGCTCATGGCAGATATTCATGAAGAAAATACGTATTTTTGTCTAAAACAATCTGAAATTATGACCGCAAAGGAAAGAATAGAGCAATTACGTGCTGAATTACACCGCCATAACCACAATTATTATGTATCTAACTCTCCGGAAGTATCCGATTTAGAATTTGATAAAATGTTGAAGGAGCTTCAGGAACTGGAAGATCAGTACCCTGAATATTATGATGAAAATTCGCCAACAATGCGTGTGGGAAGTGATATTAATAAGAACTTTACGCAGGTTGCACACAAATATCCAATGCTTTCTTTAGGAAATACCTATTCAGAATCTGAGGTTACCGACTTTTATGAACGTGTTAGAAAATCTTTAAATGAGAATTTTGAAATATGTTGCGAGATTAAGTATGACGGAACTTCCATTTCACTAACTTACATTGACGGAAAACTTGTAAGAGCTGTAACCAGAGGTGACGGTGAAAAGGGCGATGATGTAACAGATAATGTTAAGACTATCAAAACTATTCCATTAGTGCTTCATGGAAACGACTATCCGCAGGAATTCGAAATACGCGGAGAGATTCTGATGCCGTGGTCTGTTTTCGAAGAACTTAATCAGGAAAAAGAAGCCCGTGAAGAACCGCTCTTCGCCAACCCTAGAAATGCAGCATCGGGAACACTGAAACTCCAAAATTCTTCAGTCGTAGCTTCCCGAAAATTGGATGCATATCTTTATTATTTATTAGGTGATAAGTTACCCTGTGATGGGCATTTTGAGAACCTTCAGGTTGCACAAAAATGGGGATTTAAGATTTCGGATGCAGTACGGAAATGTAAAACGCTTCAGGAAGTGTTCGATTTCATAAATTATTGGGATGTTGAACGAAAAAATCTGCCAGTTGCTTGCGATGGTATTGTATTGAAAGTAAACTCTTTACGTCATCAAAATGCATTAGGTTACACAGCAAAATCTCCTCGATGGGCTATTGCTTATAAATTCCAGGCAGAACAGGCATTAACCCGCCTTAATCAGGTTACCTATCAAGTAGGCCGAACCGGAGCTGTTACCCCAGTTGCAAATTTGGACCCGGTTCAACTTTCAGGAACCGTTGTAAAACGTGCCTCACTCCATAATGCCGATATTATTGAAGGCCTCGATCTTCACATTGGCGATATGGTTTACGTGGAAAAAGGCGGAGAAATTATCCCTAAAATAACCGGGGTCGACATTAAATCTCGTTTTATGATTGGCGATAAAGTAGAATTTATCTCAAACTGTCCGGAATGTGGTTCAAAATTAGTGCGTTACGAGGGTGAAGCTGCTCACTATTGTCCCAACGAAAATGCTTGTCCGCCACAAATAAAAGGAAAAATAGAGCATTTTATCAGTCGCAAGGCCATGAACATTGACGGATTAGGCCCCGAAACTGTAGATTTATTCTATAATCAAGGACTAATCAGCAATCCGGCAGACTTATACGATATTACTGCAGATCAAATAAAAGGCCTGGATAGAATGGGCGAAAAATCTGCTGATAATATTATTGCTAGTTTGCAAACCTCCAAAGAAGTTCCGTTCGAACGGGTTATTTTTGCTTTGGGAATCCGTTTTGTCGGAGCAACCGTTGCAAAAAAAATAGCTAAAGCATTCGCTTCAATAGAAGAACTGGAGCAAGCCACGCTAGAAACACTTGTTCAGGTTGATGAAATTGGAGAAAAAATAGGCCAAAGCATCGTGAATTACTTTGCCGACGAAAAAAATGTCCTCCTGGTAAACAGACTAAAAGAGGTGGGATTACAATTTACACGTTCAGAGGAGCATGAACAGGTTAGTGACAAACTAAACGGACTCTCTATCGTGATAAGCGGTGTATTTGTTCATCATTCACGAGACGAATACAAAAGCATGATTGAACAAAATGGAGGTAAGAACGTTGGTTCTATATCATCTAAAACAAGTTTTATTCTTGCCGGCGATAATATGGGGCCTAGTAAATTGGAAAAAGCCACTAAACTAGGAATACGCATTATAAGCGAAGAGGAGTTTTTAAAGCTAATATTGTAACCATTTAACACGAAATAAATTATTTTCATCACCTACGTATAGTAAAAATAGAAAATATTAGTACTTTTGCAGCATAAATACCTTTAGATTACAATTACACTTATGATACAGTCAAAATTAAGAGGTATGGGCGTAGCATTCATTACCCCATTCAAAGAAGACGAAAGCGTTGATTACGAAGCAATCATTAGATTAGTTGACTATCAACTTCAGAACGGAACAGACTTTCTTGTTATTCTGGCAACTACTGCCGAGACGCCAACCCTGTCTTCTGAAGAAAAGATAAAAATCCAAAAACTAATTGTAGAACGAGTTAATGGCCAGATTCCAATTGTATTGGGATGTGGAGGTAATAATACCAGAGCAGTTATCGAAACTCTTAAAAATGACGATTTTACAGGTATAGATGCAATTCTGTCTGTTGTGCCTTACTATAACAAACCATCTCAGGAAGGTATTTATCAGCATTATAAAGCAATTGCAAATTCAACCGATCTTCCAATTATTTTATATAATGTCCCTGGACGTACAGGGGTTAACATGACAGCTGAAACAACTCTTCGTTTAGCACGCGACTTTAAAAACATTGTCGGCGTTAAAGAAGCTTCCGGAAATATCACTCAAATGGATGATATTATCAAAAATAAGCCAGCCGATTTCAACGTACTTTCTGGCGACGACGGAATCACATTCCCATTAATTACTCTCGGAGCTGTAGGTGTTATTTCAGTAATTGGTAATGCTTTCCCACGAGAATTCAGCAGAATGACTCGTTTGGCTTTGGCAGGAGATTATGCAAATGCTCTTTCTATTCACCATAAATTCACAGAACTATTCGATTTATTGTTTGTGGATGGTAATCCTGCAGGAGTTAAATCCATGCTAAACGCAATGGGTATGATTGAAAATAAACTTCGTTTGCCTCTTGTTCCTACCCGAATTACTACATTTGAAAAAATTCGCGCGGTACTGAACGAGTTAAATATAAAATGCTAAAAGATATGTCCAAATAGTGACCGATCTACATAAAAGTGAGGGATAAAGTGATAGATAAGTGAGGGATGATTTCTACCTTCATTTATCTATCACTTTTATTATGAGGACATTAAAATTCAAAAGTGAGGGAGTGAGGGATAATTTTTAAAAAATGAAATTATTGTCCATTTCATCGAATAAAAAAAAGAATCTCCTGCAAATAATTAGTTTGCAGGAGATTCTTTTTTAGTGACCCCGACAGGATTCAAACCTGTAACCTTCTGATCCGTAGTCAGATGCTCTATTCAGTTGAGCCACGGGGCCAGCGAAATATTATTGAACTTAAAACTTGTGACCCCGACAGGATTCAAACCTGTAACCTTCTGATCCGTAGTCAGATGCTCTATTCAGTTGAGCCACGGGGCCAGCAATAATATTATTAAACTTAAAACTTGTGACCCCGACAGGATTCAAACCTGTAACCTTCTGATCCGTAGTCAGATGCTCTATTCAGTTGAGCCACGGGGCCATTTGTTTAACGGGTGCAAAGATACCGCTTTTTCCCGAAAACACAAGGAATTTCTATACTTTTTTTATAAAAATTATTCGATGAATCTGGAATTAAACAATAACCACCCCAAACTTACACCCACATTCCAGTTCTTAGACGGTGAGCTATAATGATTTACATACGCACTAATAGCTCCAAAGGGCAATCGGCAAACCAAAGAAATTTCTCCAAGATATTGAAAGTTTGAAAACGATTTCCCATATAAAGCTTTATTTATTGAGCTTCTTTCAATAGGTTTTATAGGTAGAAAGCCATAAACTTCTCCTCTCAAATGAAACATCGAACTGATATTATATATTGGTTTTACTCCCAAAGCCAAATATTGATTAGCACGAAAAGCTTCATTATAAGAAATCTGACTGTGCGGTGTAGGTGCAAATTCTCCGGCTTCCAAAATCGTCGCCGTATAGTTTTCAGAGAAGTTTTTCGATGAATATAGAGCTTCAATATACGATCCTAATGTAAATTTTGGATTTATTTTATAATAAGTTTCATTTTTATATGAGATTTGCATCCAGGAATTATCGTTTTTATAATCAGTTGTTTCAGAAGTTGTGGTTCCGGGAGTATATGTTTCATTACCGGAAAATACCTGAGCAAGAAGCAAATCCTTGCTTCCTTCTGTTGCAAACTGTTTTGCATTCAATGTACTACCTCCGAATCCAATCGAGCCTCCTACAAGCTTATAATTGCTTCTATCGTGTTTTGAAGACCCAAAATCAATAATATTCGTTTGAAAGTACTGATCGTTTATATGTGCGTAGCCAAGACCAAATTCTGCTTTCTTTTTCGACAAGAACGGCACAGCTGCTTTTATTTTCACAAACCGCTCATCTTTTTTATTAAATGCAGGATTATCATTACCCGAAAACAGTTTATCATTTTTGTAATAATCGAAAGTAGATATAGAAGCTATCAGTCTATACGAAGTAGGAATCTGAGTTGGGAAATCAACTTTAGCCGTAAATTGAAAGTTATTATAAACCTTACCCAATTGACCATCTAAAATAAATTCTTTAGAATAATAGTTTAAGTCTTTATACGAAAGCCCAAAATACACCTGATTGGAATTTGTAGAAGAAATATTTCCTCCCATCCGGATAGAAAAGTTATCTTCCATTTTCACCTTCAGATTCAAATTATAAGTATCATCAAGGGGATTGAAAATAGCATGAGGAATAATTTCAGAAATAGTATTGTCCGACAATAAACGGAAATATCCTCGCTTTAAATCTTCATAAGTAAATACTTTATTGTCGGAATAATGAAATTCTTTCTTTATATAGCTCTTTTGCAAAGCATTAGCTCCTTGAATTTCAATATTCTTAAATATCAATTCCGGAAGATTACTCTTGAATACCAATCTGCGCAAACGAATATTATCCGCATTCACTCGTCTATGGATACGACTTTTGATAGAATCCATCATACTTATCGTCCGATTATAACCAATATCCTGAATTTCCTTTATTCTATCAAAATCCAGCAGTCCCACATTGTCATACTTAAATTTCATAACAATACCAACCGAATCAGGAAGAGAATAATCAGTCTTTTGCATAACCATATTATCAATTTGGCTCATAAGATCGTTTTCATCGGGTTTAGTGGGATTGGAAGCAACAACACTGCCTATTATAATATCCGGATGAAAATCATCACGCATCACATCAGTAGGAAAATTATTATAAATTCCTCCATCATAAGCTAATACACCATCTATTTGAATAGGTTTAAAGACAAAAGGAAAACTCATTGAAGCACGAACAGCATCACCTAAATCTCCTTTTTTCATTACTAATTGCTTTTTATTATACACATCAGAGGCCACACAGCGGAAAGGAATAAAAAGATTATCAAAGTTTCCTCCACAAAGGGCCGTTGCACGAGCAAACAAATCTACAAAAACAAGGTTCATTTGAATAGGATTCACCATGCTTGATGGCAAGAATTGAGGTTTAACAGCACTCAAAGAGTCTTTCAAAGACATTTTAATATTAAAAAATTCAGGAGTTGGTGCATTCTTTTTAAAATAATACACATAATCCTCTTCAACAGCCCCCGTGTACCATCTTTTAAAATCTTCCGAAGAAATTAATCGTTCCATATCATCCGGAGAATACCCCATGGAATAAAGCGCTCCGATTATAGCCCCCATAGAGGTACCCGTTATATAATCTATTGGGATATTGTTTTCTTCCAGCGCCCGGATAATACCTATATGCGTCAAACCCTTTGCTCCACCGCCACTAAGCACCAATCCAACTTTCTGCGCGTTTGAATTTGGAACAATTAAAACTGCTAATATTAAGATTATTAGAATCTTTCTCATATTTATTGAATGAAGTATCCTGTATCAAGTAATAAAAATTCAAATATAAAGAATTGTTTGCATATTATTTGTTTGCTTATCGCTCTTTTTATAAGCAAAAAGAGCATTACAGCAAAAAAGGCTGTAATGCTCTTTAAATATATAATCCTTAAAGAGGTTATATTAAATTAAATCAATTCAATACTTCTTTTTACAAAATTGTTCAAGGCTTCACCCTTTAGCATATTATTCTGAAGAAGAGCTAAGTCGATTAATTGGCGAATAATCTTATTTTTTCCTGCATAATCACCTAATAATGAATCCTTTTTGGCTTTCAAGTCTGCTGTTTTTTTATCAATATCAGCTAATTCATCTTTTTCTGCTACAGAGATTTCTTCATCTTTTTTGCCTTCGTGCAGTTTCTTTAACTCAGCTTGACGAGCGTTTAATGCATCTATTTCACTCTGAACAGGTTGAATTGCAGAAGAACATTCTTTATCTTCTTCATCCATAACCTGTTTTACAAGTTTATGATCAGCATTTACAACTAAATTAAACATATCAGGCATTTCACCGTAGAAACTCATACCTGGTTGCAAATTTGCCATCTCTTTCATACGACGCATATATTCGCTTTGAGTAACCATAATAGGAGAGCCATTTTCGCCCAAAGATTGAGATTCGATATTAAATTCTACCTTTTCCATTGATGGAAGCTGACTCTTGAATAAGGTTGAAAGAATTTCGTGCTTGCCTTCTTCTAATGCTGCTTCTTTCTTATCTTCTTTAACAATCAGGTGATCAACTATATCACTATCTACACGAGTAAAGCGGCTTTTCTCGAACTTCTGCTCAAACATATTAATTACGGCAGTATCTAATTGTCCATCCAACAGCAATACATTGTATCCTTTGTTTGTTGCAGCTTCGATATAACTGAATTGCTCATCTTTATTGTTTGCATACAAATAAACAAGATTGCCTTCTTTGTCAGTCTGATTATCTTTAATCAGTGTTTTATACTCTTCGAACGTATAGAATTTAGAATCAGTATCCTTCAACAATGCAAATTTGGCAGCTTTGTCATAGAAATCTTCCTGAGTAAGCATTCCGTAATTGATAAACAGCTTCAAATCATCCCATTTTTCTTCGAACTCTTTACGGTCATTTTTGAAGATAGATTGCAGACGATCAGATACTTTCTTAGTAATGTGAGAAGAGATCTTTTTTACATTTGAATCGCTCTGTAAGTAAGAACGGGATACATTCAACGGAATATCAGGAGAATCGATTACGCCATGAAGCAATGTCAGAAAGTCAGGTACAATTCCTTCTACAGAATCGGTTACATAAACCTGATTGCAATACAGCTGAATTTTATTTTTATTCAGATCCAGGTTGCTCTTAATTTTAGGGAAATAAAGCACACCAGTGAGATGGAACGGGTAATCCACGTTCAAATGAATCCAGAACAGAGGTTCATCAGACATTGGATAAAGATCTCTATAGAACTTTTTGTAATCCTCTTCTTTTAAATCAGCAGGTTTAAGTGTCCATAAAGGATTTGAGTCATTAATAACATTATCTTCATCTGTTTCAACCTGTTTGCCGTCTTTCCATTCTTTTTTCTTTCCGAAAGCAACAGGAATAGGCAAGAAACTACAATATTTCTTCAACAGAGAAGATACACGAGCTTCTTCGAGGAATTCCTTGCAATCATCGTCAATATAAAGAACGATATCTGTTCCGCGATCTTCTTTTTCTACTTCTTCTAAAGTAAACTCAGGGCTTCCGTCGCAACTCCATTTTACAGCTTTTGCGCCTTCTCTGAATGATTTTGTGATAATTTCCACTTTCTTTGAAACCATAAAAGAAGAATAAAAACCAAGACCAAAGTGTCCGATAATGGCATTTGCATCATTCTTATATTTTTCCAAGAAATCATTAGCACCAGAAAAAGCTATCTGATTAATATATTTATCTATTTCTTCGGCTGTAAGTCCGATACCACGGTCGGAAATAGTAATTGTATCTTCTCCTAATGATACTTTAACTGTAAGATCTCCCAGTTCGCCTTTAAATTCTCCAACAGAAGCAAAGGTTTTAAGTTTTTGTGTGGCATCTACAGCATTAGAAACGATTTCACGAAGAAATATCTCGTGATCACTATATAAGAACTTCTTAATTACGGGGAAAATATTCTCGGTAGTTACCCCAATGTTTCCTTTTTGCATAATCTCAAATATATTTTAAGTTGTTATTTAAAAATTTATTTCTTTGTCATTAATAAGACAAAAAAAATGCCAGATTAAGTATAATCTGACATTTTGACTGTTTTTATTCTTTGAATATTCTTTATTTCTCAATTGACTTAATTACTGTCATGCTTAAATCAGCATTTCCTTCGGTGAAATCAACAGAAATTGTATCTCCTTCCTTTATACCTGAAGTGATAATAATTTCAGATAGCCCATCTTCCAGATAGTTTTGTATTGCACGCTTCAAAGGACGAGCTCCAAATTGAACATCGTAACCTTTTGTTGCCAGAAACGTTTTAGCACTATCAGTGATAACTAACTTATAACCAATATTTTCTATACGATTATAAAGTCCGGACAATTCTATATCCACAATATTCTTAATAGCATCTAAAGAGAGCTGATCGAAAGTAATAATCTCATCAACACGGTTAATAAATTCCGGAGCAAAAGATTTATTCAATGCCTTTTTTATTACATCTCGAGCAAATTCTTTATCATCCATTCGGCTTTGAGTAGCAAAACCAACACCATGACCAAACTCTTTTAACTGACGTGTGCCAATATTTGATGTCATAATCAACACAGTATTTTTAAAATCGACTGTTTTGCCATAACTGTCAGTAAGTCTGCCTTCATCCATAATTTGCAGTAACAAATTAAATACATCAGGATGCGCTTTTTCTATTTCATCCAAAAGCACAATAGAATAAGGTTTTCTTCTAACTTTCTCTGTTAACTGACCACCTTCTTCATATCCAACGTATCCCGGAGGAGCTCCAACAAGACGAGAAACCGTGAATTTTTCCATATATTCACTCATATCAATTCTTATCAGGGCATCTGAAGAACCGAACATATATTTTGCTAATTCTTTAGCCAATAGAGTTTTACCAACACCGGTAGGGCCTAAGAACATAAATGTACCAATTGGTTTATTAGGATCTTTAAGTCCAACACGGCTTCTGCGAATAGCCTTAACAAGTTTATCTACGGCAGAATCCTGAGCAACCACTTTAGTAAGAAGATCGTCCTTCATCTTCGCTAATTTCATGCCTTCAGCCTGCGCCATACGTTGAACAGGTATGCCTGAAATCATTGAAACAACTTCTGCAATTTCCTCTTCATCAACAGTTTGCCTATTCTGCTTAATATTAGCTTCCCAATCACGCTTTAAATCTTCTAACTGATTGGTATATTCTTTTTCTTTATCTCTGAAACTAGCTGCTAATTCGTAATTCTGTAGCTTAACAGCTTCATTCTTTTTACTTTTAGTCTCATCAATCAGCTTTTCCTGATCTTCAATCTCCTTAGGAACATTAATGTTAGCAAGGTGTACACGAGAACCCGCTTCATCGAGTGCATCAATAGCTTTATCCGGGAAATTCCTATCAGTAACATAGCGTTCTGTCAGTTTTACACATGCCATCAAAGCTTCATCCGTATATGTTACATTATGGTGATCTTCGTATTTTTCTTTAATATTTTGAAGAATCTGAAGGGTTTCAGCAGAAGTGGTAGGTTCTACCATAACTTTCTGAAAACGACGCTCTAACGCACCATCTTTCTCTATATTCTTTCTGTATTCATCGGTTGTTGTAGCTCCGATACATTGTATCTCGCCGCGAGCCAAGGCAGGTTTAAGCATATTTGCCGCATCCATCGATCCTGTAGCAGAACCCGCACCAACAATAGTATGAATCTCGTCGATGAAAAGGATTATATTAGGATTCTTCTGTAACTCGTTGAGAATGGAGCGAATACGTTCCTCGAACTGTCCACGGTATTTGGTTCCGGCCACAACAGAAGTCATATCGAGCGAGATAACACGTTTATCAAACAATATACGAGAAACCTTTTTTTGTGTAATTCTTAATGCCAAACCTTCTACAATAGCCGATTTTCCTACGCCTGGTTCACCTATAAGTATAGGGTTATTTTTCTTCCTGCGACTAAGAATCTGCGCTACACGCTCTATTTCCTTTTCACGTCCAACAATAGGATCTAGCTTTCCTTCCTCGGCAGCACGTGTCATATCTGTCCCAAAATTATCTAGAACAGGAGTATCGTTTGCTGTTTTACGTGGAGGAGCCTGAGTTTGCTGTTTCTTAGAAGAATTATCTTCCGAACCTTGTTGCATATCATCTTCCTCATCCTCATCATCCTCGCTAAAACCTAGTCCGGAATTAATATCGGGTTGAAGTGAAAGTTGTTCATATACATTCTTATACTGAACATTATTTTCACCAAGAACTTCGGCTACTATATTATTATTTTCCTTCAAAATAGCTAAAAGCATATGCTCTGTATCTGCTACCGGGCTTTTTAGAAGTCTGGCTTCTAAAATACACAATTTCAAAATCTTAGAAGCTTCAGCAGTTAATACTATATCATCAATCATAACCCCCTTAGGCTCAGCCATCTCACGAAGCTTGTTTTCAATTTTAGCCTTAATCTCCGAAAAGTTTATATTGAATTTTGATAATATGTCAATAGCTTTCCCTTCACCATTACGAAGCAGTCCCAAAAACAAATGTTCGGGACCAATAAAGCCACTATTCAGTCTGTTAGCTTCTTCCTTACTATAAATAATGACTTCTGATACTTTCTGTGAGAATTGATTATCCATATATTTATTTCTCCTTATTCTAATATTATACAATGCAAAGATACGCATTTACAAATTAAACATATCTTTTTGTTCTCTTAATATTGTAATAACAAAAGTTATGCCATTATATCTTTAATAACGAAAAAAAATCATTTTAGTTGCAACCTTAAACAACTTATTGGTAACAAGTAAAACAATAATCGGCATCTATTTCTTCAAAAGACCTACACCTTTATAAAATAAAGTCTAGTCATAAATTAAATAAGCTGTACACCAATTTAAGAATTAATGTAATCCTTAAAAAAAAGAGAATATCAAAAGTAATAAAACCCTTCTTCATTAATATTGCTATACTATATGAACGTTAAATTAACATAGAAAGTTTTTACCTGAAAGCTTTTATATCTCGGGGAAAAGCATTACTTTAGCGTGGTTTTTTGTAAGCCATAAATGTATAATTAATAATATTTTTAAATGCTTGAACAAGACAGAATTATAAAAATCAACATCGAAGATGAGATGAAATCATCCTATATTGATTATTCAATGTCGGTAATTGTATCTCGTGCTCTTCCAGATGTTAGAGATGGTTTTAAACCCGTTCACCGAAGAATCCTCTTTGGAATGAACGAATTAGGTAATACTTCTGATAAACCTTATAAGAAATCAGCCAGAATTGTCGGTGAAGTTTTGGGTAAATATCACCCACATGGTGACTCCTCGGTTTATGGTGCAATGGTAAGACTGGCTCAGGAATGGGCAATGCGTTACACATTGATCGATGGACAAGGAAACTTTGGTTCTGTGGATGGTGATAGCCCTGCTGCTATGCGTTATACAGAAGCTCGTCTGAATAAAGTTGGCGAGGAAATGATGAGAGATATCGAAAAAGAAACGGTAGATTTTCAAAACAACTTTGACGATACATTACAAGAGCCAAAAGTATTACCAACACGCATACCAAACCTTTTAGTAAACGGTGCTTCAGGTATTGCTGTAGGTATGGCAACTAATATGCCACCTCATAATCTTTCTGAAGTTATTGATGCATGTGATGCATACCTGGATAACAAAGAAATTACAATCGAAGAGCTGATGCAATTTGTTAAAGCTCCCGATTTCCCTACCGGTGGTTATATTTATGGTATGAGCGGTGTTCGCGAAGCTTTCCTCACAGGTAGAGGTAGAGTTGTAATGCGTGCTAAAGCAAACATTGAAGCAGAAACTACTCACGATAAAATTATTGTTTCAGAAATTCCATATAACGTTAACAAGGCTGACCTTATTAAGTCAATAGCCGACTTGGTTTCTGAAAAGAGAATTGAAGGTATTTCTAATATAAATGACGAATCCGACCGCGAAGGTATGCGTATCGTTATCGATATTAAGAGAGATGCAAATTCAAGTGTTGTTCTGAACAAACTATTCAAGATGACATCTTTACAGTCATCCTTTAGTGTTAACAACATTGCTTTGGTTAACGGACGTCCTAAAACGCTCAATTTAAAAGATTTAGTATCTAATTTTGTTGAGCATAGACATGATGTAGTAGTTCGTCGTACACAATATGAACTAAGAAAAGCTAAAGAACGTGCTCATATTTTAGAAGGTTTAATAATTGCATCCGATAATATTGACGAAGTAATCAAGATTATTCGTGCTGCTAAAAACCCTAATGAAGCTATAGCAGGACTTATTGAGCGTTTTAACCTTACAGAAATACAGTCGCGTGCAATCGTAGAAATGCGTCTGCGCCAGTTAACAGGACTAATGCAAGATCAGCTTCATGCAGAATATGAAGAACTGATGAAGCAAATTGCTTATTTCGAAGAAATCCTTGCTAATGACGAAGTTTGTCGTAAAGTTATCAAAGATGAGCTTCTTGAAGTTAAAGCTAAATTCGGTGATGAACGTCGCTCTGAGATAGTTTATTCGTCAGAAGAATTCAACCCAGAAGACTTCTATGCTGATGATCAGATGGTTATCACTATTTCACACTTAGGATACATCAAACGTACACCATTGGCAGAATTCCATTCTCAGAATAGAGGAGGAGTGGGATCTAAAGGAACTGAAACCCGTGATACAGATTTCGTTGAGAACATCTATCCTGCAACAATGCATAATACAATGATGTTCTTTACTCAGAAAGGAAAATGTTACTGGTTAAAGGTTTATGAAATTCCTGAAGGAACAAAGAATTCAAAAGGTAGAGCAATTCAAAACCTATTGAATATCGATTCTGACGATAAAGTAAATGCATTTGTTCGCGTACCAAGTCTTACAGATCAAGACTTTATCAATAGCCATTACCTTCTATTCTGTACAAAACAAGGTGTTATTAAGAAAACAAGCCTGGAACAATATTCTCGTCCACGTCAAAATGGTGTAATTGCAATAAATCTTCGTGAAGATGATCAAGTAATTGAGGTTCGTATGACAAAAGGCGATAATGAAATAATTATTGCTAACCGTAACGGACGCGCTATTCGTTTCAACGAAGTAGCTGTTCGCGAAATGGGTAGAACTGCAACCGGAGTTCGTGGTATGACACTTGACACTGATAATGACGAAGTAATCGGAATGATCTGTATCAAGGATAAAGAAACAGAATCTGTAATGGTTGTTTCTGAACAAGGTTATGGAAAACGTTCTGATATAGACGATTACCGTATCACTAATAGAGGTGGTAAGGGTGTTAAGACTTTGAACATAACAGATAAAACGGGAAAATTAGTTGCTATAAAATCTGTAACAGATGAAAACGACTTGATGATTATTAATAAATCTGGTATCACTATTCGTCTAAAAGTTGCAGATGTTCGAATTATGGGACGTGCTACACAAGGTGTAAGACTAATTAATCTGGAGAAACGTAATGATGAAATAGGTTCAGTTTGTAAAGTTGTGTCTGAAAGTCCTGAAGAAGCAGATCCATCTGAAGAAGATGAAACTATTATTAATTCAGAAAATATTAGTTCAGAAGAACAAACTAATGATGAAGAATAAAAGTTTAATATTTAATCCACAAAAAGTATGAAAAGAGTATTATTATCAATTGTCCTGCTGTTAGCTGCTGGCTTCTCTTTCGCCCAAGAGAAGAATGTGAAAGAAGCAAAAAGCTTAGCAGACGCAGTAAAACCTAATTTTACTGAAGCTGAAAAACTAATCGGTGAAGCTTTAGAAAATGCAGAAACAAAAAATCAGGCAAATACATGGAATGTAGCTGGTCTTATTCAAAAAAGCATTAATGCTAACGAGATGAAGAATGCATATTTAAGACAACCTTATGACACTTTAAAGGCATACAATAGCCTATATAAGATGTTTGGTTATTTTCTTAAATGTGATGAATTAGAACAAGTTCCAAACGAAAAAGGAAAAGTTAAGTTTAAATTCAGAAAAGGTAATGCTTCAACTATTAAGACAGAGAGAGTGAACTTAATTAACGGAGGTAGCCAATACTATAACATGGGTAAAAACAAGGAAGCTCTTAACTTCTTTGGTATGTATGTAGATCTTGCAAACGCTCCAATTTTACAAGAAGAACAAATTGCTGCTAAAGATACATTACTATCAACCATTGCATTCTATGCTTCTCTGTCTGCTACAAGAATGAATGACTATCCAAATGCTATTAAATATGGTCTTCTAGCTAAAAAAGACAAAGAAAATGGTAGTAGTGCTATGCAATTAGTTGCTGAAGGTTACAAAGCTTTAAAAGACACTGCAAATTGGGTTAATGCTTTGAAAGAAGGTATTCAATCTTACACTGATAACAATTATTTCTTTGGACATCTTATAGATTTCTATAGTAATACAAATAAGTTTGATGATGCTAACACCTTTGCTGATCAGATGATTGCTAAAGACCCTAAAAATCCATTTTTCCTTTATGTAAAAGGTTATATTAGCCAAAGCATGAAGAACTATGAAAAAGCAATTGAATACTATAAAAAGACAATTGAAGTTGATCCTAAGTACACAGAAGCATACTCTAACATGGGGCTAGCATATTTATCTCAAGCAATTGATTATGAATCAAATCTTAAAATTGAATTTAATGATCCTAAGTATAAATCAGAACAAGCTAAGATCAAGAAATTCTATGAAGATGCTAAGCCATACTATGAAAAAACTAGAGAACTTAAACCTGATAGCAAAGACTTATGGTTAAGTGGACTTTATACTATTTACTACAAGTTAGGAATTGGTGGTCCAGAATTTGAAGCTCTAGCTAAAGAAGTCGAAGCTCAAGGTAAGTAAGAAACTTATTTCCTAATAAAAAAATCACTTAAGAATATTTTTCTTAAGTGATTTTTTTTATCTCTATAATTATGTTATTATTGATCTATTTTTTATTACTGATTAGTTATCGAATAATCTTCAATCTTGATGAAGTAGAGGCCTTAGTTAATAAAACAAATAAATCGTATTAAACATAATATTAATTATTAAACTAATTAGAATCCGCTAAATCTTATCACTTATAACTAATAATGGTGTATCTGTATGGAATATCATTTTCATTGCAATACTAGGATTAAATAAGCGAGCAAACATGTTTCTTTTATACGACGTAATGGTAATAACATCAATATTATTCGCTTGAATAAATGAATCCAAATTTTGACCTAAATTATCGTCCATTACAATATCATAATAAATCTGCAAATCAGGATATTGCTTATGGAAATATTCTTTAATGCCAGCCAACTTTATTTCGTTCCAGGTATCTTTTAATGCTGCTAAGTGGATAAGTGTAACTGAAAACTTAAATGCACTCATTTTCTTAATTAACGCATCAAAAGCAATTAAATCTTTTTGATCGAAATTTGTTATAAATGCAAGCTTTGTAACATCATTAAATATTTTAAATGGCGTATTTTCGGGAACAACAAAAACAATAGCTCTGCTTCTATCAATTACTTCAGCTGTAACACTTCCAATAATATCTGCATCTTTCTTATTTTTGCCACGAGTTCCCATGACAATAATATCAGGAGAAGTATTTTTAGCATATCTTAAGATTTCTTCTTCAGGTATTCCTTCCTTTAGTACACAACTAAATTTAACATTAGGAAATTCACCAGAATCAATTTTGCTCTTAATCTTGTCAGACAAATTGTTTAAGTCTTCATTGACCTTTTTGATGATATTTTTTATTGACTCTTCATCAGGTCCTTGATAACTAAAAACATCATTATATGGAATTGACGGCATGTATCTAGGAGTAAAATAAACATGAAGCAAGACAACTTCTGTATCAAATGTCTTTGCAAATCCAAAACCAAATTCACATGCACGCATAGAATAATCAGAGAAATCCACAGGAATTAAAACTTTATTACTTTTCTCCTTCTCTATCGGCTTCTCTCCTATTATCTCCTCAGAAAGCCAAAGGTTACTTTCTGTTATTTTCAAAGCATGAGGTAGATCGCTTTCTTTTATCCTTAAACGAACTCCAGAAGACACGACCGGTTTTATAAGATCCACATTTTGTATGTAAGATTTTATTCCTTCTTTTTCTAATACGCTCTTTAAAATTTGAGCCTTTGCATACGTTAGTATGGCTAGTGTAACTAATTTTTCCTCCATATAAGTTTCATTTAATTGTAAATAATAACAACTTAATATATAGAAAAAAATCCTAATTGAAGAAGGATCAATCAGGACTTTTATTTTTATTGACTAAACTTGCATTAGTTCCTCACTTACTTCTTCCCGATGGTTAATATTATGTTCATCTAATATTTTTAAAGCGAAATCAAGAACAGTTGTATCATCAAGCATAACCAAACCACCATCAGGACCTGGTTCTGTATGAAGTCCAACACTTTTGCCTTCCTTGAAGTTACTGCCACCGAAGAAATTACGGACTGTGTCGACCTCTAAATTGAGTTCATCAGCAATTCTGTGCATGCTTCCGCTGGGCAATGAATCTTTTATTTTCCTAAGTTCATTGAAAGTTATTGTTCTGTTCATAATATAGAAATTTGGGTTAATACTATATCAATTATTTATCGCTATAAACTTAACAAAAAAAATATAGAAATCAAATCTTTAACCCATAATTTTATATAAAAAACAAATCAGAAGAGTATTAAGTTCTGAGAATTTACAAATAATAATAGTTATAAATAATCATGCCAGCTATCATTACAACAAATATTGTAGAAAATAAAGCAATTAATAAGATATTTATGTCAGAGATTAAATAGCCACTTGGAGTATATTTTCCTGAGTATTTAAGCCTTTTATCATAAAAAAACTTTGAGCGAATATATTTATATATATAATAGACTAATAAACCTGAAATAAAGCCTAGAATAGCCCCACAAATGATATCACCTAAATAATGTACTCCGAGATATATCCGAGAATAGCATGTGATAATGGCCCAAAAAAGGAAAGCGAAAGTATATTCTTTTCTTCTGAATAAAAATGAGGTGAAAGTTACAAGACCAAAAGTGTTTGCTGCATGACTGGAGATAAAGCCGTATCGTCCTCCCCTATAACCATGTATAATATCTACTAAATACATAAATTCAGGATCCTGAGCCGGTCGAAAACGTTTAAATATAGGCTTAAAGACACCCGATGAAACCCGGTCGCATATTGTAATCGTTATAGCAATTAAAAGAATTATTAATAAAGCTTCTTTTAATTTGTTATTTCGAATGATGACATACAGCAATACAAGCGCTAGTGGAATCCATACAGTTGTACTTGTATATACCCACATAAATCCATCCCAAAAGGTAGAATCACTGCCGTTTAAAGCTAAAAAAGCGCTTTTATCATATTGTATTAATTGCTGTATGTCAGTCATTTTATTTAGATTATCATTAAAATTTTAGATTACTTCAAGATCAGCGGCTTTGATCCAACCCACATTGCCATCTTCTAATTTTATTTCTTTCCATTCCTTCATGGAATTATCTTTAATGCTTACTTTACGTCCTTCGTGGATAATAAATAAGTCTGTACCACTCTCATTTGGGGTACTCTTTACTGTTACACTAGGTGTCATAATAATTGCGTCAGAACGATTTATAAGGCGATCTTTCTGGTGAGCAGCAAACATATTTGAAAGAACAAGAATCACCAAAAGAGATATTGAAGCTATAAAACCAATCTTTTTTAGAATAATCTTCTTTGAGAAAATAAAGAAATAGAGCGCTACAATTAAAAGAATAAAAGAGGAAACTCCGCATTTAGCCCATGCATCGGCTCCCATACAATTAATAAGCGAGTTTGTCCAGGTTACAAAAAACAGTTCTGGAGCGGCATCCACCTTATCAACTGTTTTGCTACGAGCTATTTCGAGATTCGAACGTATATCACTGTCTCCAGGATTAAGCAATAAAGCCCGTTCATAATTTAAAATAGCTCTAGCCATATTACCTATTTTATAATAGCTATTGCCTAAGTTATAATAAACTTCTGCTGCTAATCCTTTAGTTTCAATTAATGATTCGTATATCTGGATAGCTGAAGCAAAGTCGTTACGAATATATGCACTGTCACCCTGTGCTTTTGTAGCATTTTCAATCTTAGCTGCAGAAAACTCTCTTCGGGCAGTTCTGGATGGTTGTACAGAATCTGTAGCCAAAGAATCCTGGGCTGAAAGATTAAAAGAACACAGAATGCTTAATACTAAAAATATAATTTTCTTCATATCACTATTTCTTAATAAGTTAGTGTTTGATTATGTTTTCCATTTTACTCACTACCTCGATGGCAGAAGAATAAACTTTATCCATAGCTTCATTAGGATCGCCCGGAGCATAACGAGCAAACTCACATTGATCAAGGACTGACAAGAACTCCTTAGTCAGTTCTGCACTCACTCCATAGTTTGTCAATTCAGTATCAACATTATCTTTTGTCAGCTTAGAAACCGGAATATTGAGTTTATCACTAATATATCCCCACAATGCTTTTAGTACTTCGTCGTAGAACTGTTCCTTTTTGTTCTCACTCAAAAGCTTACCAGCATTCTTCATACGTTTTGTAGCAACTTTATTTGCTTTTTTAGTACGTACCTTAGCAACATTTGCATTCTCTACAGCTTGTTTTCTGTAAATGATTACAAAGGCAATAAATAAGGATGCAGGAATAATATAAAGTAAATAATATAACAATGAACCAAACAAGAAATCATCCTTATCAGAAAGTGTAACATCATTAGTCTTTATATATCGAATGTCAGAACCTAACACTTTAAGATCCTCTTTATTAGTAAAGTTAGCTATTACCTGATCTGCATTACCAGCACCTTTCACTACATTCAGGTCATATTCCTGAGATCTGAGAGTTTTATAAGAATTTGAATTCGTATCAAAATAAGTAAGATTTGCAGCTGGAATCTTATAATTTCCTGCATAGCGAGGAATTACGAGATATTCAATCACTTTACTTCCAGACAATCCACTTTTAGTAAGAGTAAACTTATTAGTAACTTTCGGATCATAAACCTCAAAATCTTTAGGGAATTCAATTTTAGGAGTCTCAATTAATTTAAGATTACCTACACCCGAGATTGTTAATTTGATAGTTACAGCATCGTTAGTTTTCACATTTTTTGAGTTGATTGAAGATGAAAGGGTAAATCCTCCTACTCCACCGCAGAAATTGGCAGGTTTACCACCAGGTAAAGCTTTCACATCTACAGTAATCTGAGGAGTTACAACTGTTTTCTTCACCTCCATAACATTTGATCCTCCATTAAAGAAAGCATCAAGCGGATCATCTGTTCGCATAACTTTTGCAATTGACGCATCAAATCTTGCAGGATTAATAGTCAATTTACCGGTTTGCTGTGGAAAAAGAACAAACTGTCTGTACACTACAGAGTTATAATTTCTTCCCTTATAGCGTTCCATAGTAAACTGTTTTGTTTGAGGTAGTTCAACTTCCTGTGATTGGAAACCTTTAAAGTCAGGCAATTTAACATTATCAAAACCTCTTAAATCGACCAGAGTATAGACTTTATAAGTAAGTACAAGTGCTTCCTGTTCGTAAACATTCGTTTTATTTACAGAACCTACAATAATCAAATCGTTTGCAGAAATCTTAGCTCCTGAAGAGGAACGAGAAGCTCTGCCAGAAGAAGAACCAGCGTTAGCATTACTTTGGTCTGCAGGGAGCACCCTGATTCTTAAAGCATTTGAAGTTATAGGCTTGCCAGCAGCAACAATACTTGCCGGAGTTATAGCAAAGGTTCCTTTTGTACTAGCCATTACCGTAAAAGTATAGGTAATGGAGCTTACAGTGGATCCTTTTCCGTTCACATATTGCGAACTAGTCATTCTCGACTCATACGGACCAGCTAACACATCGAATCCTTTCATTGCAGAAGCTCTAAAGCTCTTTACATCTTGTGTATTTACCGTGTAAGTAATTCTAAATTGATCACCAACAGCTACTGCCTCCGGAGCTTCTGCCACCAACCTTACGTTATCGGCAAAACTATTAATTCCGGGAACCAGTAAAATAACGAATAAGAAAATCAGTTTCCTCATTGCTTATCTTTTATTATTATCCTTTATTTATTATACTACCAATCTTTATCCAGGTTTCTGCCTTGATTTCTTAATTGTTTCTTAGCTTTTTCCTGAAGTTGTTTCTCATCTTGCATTGCAGCGTTCAGCAGTTGTTCAGCATTCTCTTTTGACATCTGATTCTTATTCTGCTGAGGTTTAGGCTGCTGTTTTTGTTTATCGTCTTTATTCTTCTGATCTTGTTTATTCTTGTTGTCTTGCTTCTTTTGCTTGTCTTTATCCTTATTCTTATCTTTATTTTTGTCTTTATTCTTATCCTGATTCTGTTGATCCTTCAGCATTTTCATAGCCAAAGCCAGGTTATATCTGGTTTCGTCATCCTTAGGATTGTTTCTCAAAGATTGCTTATAGGCCTGCACAGCTTCTTTATAATGCTTAGCAGATTGATACAACACACCAGCATTATGATAGATTTTAGCAAGCTTAGTCTTGTTTTTTTCAGATTTAGAAGCTGCGGTATATTGTTCCATTGCATTTTTCAATTTACCTTGCTGAGAGAGTGTATTTCCCAGGTTATATAAAGCTTCTGTAGAATTAGGATTAAGCTCTAAAGCTTTCCGATAATTAACCTCAGCCTGCAGAAAGAGACTATCATTAAACAATCGGTTTCCTTTCCGGATATAATCCCTCTCGGTCTTTTGGGCAAAAGATGCACAATTGGCCAAAAGAAGGAAAGCTATAAAAATAATATATTTAATCTGTGACATCTCTCTACTATATCTTAAACAGTTTAATATTCTTGAATAATGGATTCTTACGTTCCAGCAACAATAAATCAGCTATCAACAGAAGTAAAATAATCCATGCAACTCCCTGAAATTGTTCGTCAAAATCAGAATATGCATTACTTTCAATATCTGATTTAGCCATTTTATCAATTTCACTGATTAATGCCTTCTGAGCAGTATTTGAATTATCAACCCGTGCATATATACCTTTGCCAGCAATAGCCAACTCCTTACACATAGATTCATTCAAACGAGTTACAATAACATTTCCTTGTCTGTCTTTACGGAAATTATTTGTTCCGGGAATAGGAATTGGCGATCCATCAGGAGAACCGACTCCAAGCACATGCACAATAATCCCTGCCTTTTGTGCAGCTTTTACAGCTTCTAAAGCACCATCTTCGTGATTTTCACCATCGGTAATAAGTACAATAGCTCTACCGACTCCTTCCTGAGGAGTAAAGCTATGTGTAGCCAAATCTACGGCAGTACCAATTGCTGTTCCTTGTCTGGATATTAAATCGGGAGTAATTGTCTCCAAAAACATTTTAGCTGAAATGTAATCGCTGGTAATAGGCAATTGTGTATAGGCATCTCCTGCAAATACAATCATACCCACTTTGTCCTGATCGAATCCATCAACCAACTTAGACACCAACATTTTGGATTTCTCTAAACGGCTTGGAGTAACATCTTCGGCAAGCATTGAATTAGAAATATCTAATGCAATAATCACTTCAACTCCACTCCTTTTTACTTTATTTAGTTTTGTGCCAAACTGAGGACGAGCTATAAGAACAATAGTCAGTGCCAAAGCACTTAATACTAACCAGAATTTTACGTCAGGACGATATTTTGAGACATCAGGCATTAGCTGAGCCATCAATTCCGGATCACCAAACTTTTTAATTGCTTTCCTCCTCTTAAAGTTGGAATACAAGTAAAAAGCCACAATAAACGGCAATATTATAAGTAGATATAAATATGTCGGGTCTGCAAATCGAAACATAGTTTATCTTGTTTTTATTATGGAATTTTCTTTAATACAGAGTTACGCAAAAGTATTTCACTAAGAATACACAAGAGTAATATCAATGCAAATGGCTGATAATTTTCCTGTCTCTTACTAAATGCCTTAACATTTAACTTGGTTTTCTCCAGCTTATCAATTTCCTGATAAACTTCTTTCAACTTAGAAGTACTTGTTGCACGAAAATATTTACCGTCGGTAGTTGATGCTATCTGTGACAATGTTGATTCATCAAATTCAACAGGAACATTAATGTACTGTACACCGGCAGCCGTTGGATACGGGTATGGAGCCATTCCATTTGTTCCTACGCCAACAGTATAAACCCTGATACCAAAGCTCTTAGCTATTTCGGCAGCTGTCAATGGAGATATTTCACCTTTATTGTTCGAACCATCAGTTAGCAGAATAATTACTTTGGATTTTGCTTTACTGTCCTTCAAACGAGTAACAGCATTCGCAATACCCATACCAATAGCAGTACCATCTTCAATCAATCCACATTTAATATTCTGGAAAAGATTAAGTAAAACGGCATGATCTACTGTCAACGGACATTGAGTAAAACTTTCGGCTGCAAAGAGTGTCAGACCGATATTATCATTAGGGCGACCGTTGATAAATTCTGTTGCAACTTCTTTCGCCGCTTCCAAACGGTTTGGCTTAAGATCTTCTGCCAGCATGGTAGATGAAATATCAATATCGAGCATGATATCAATACCTTCAGTCTCTGTATTCTTCCAGCTATTTGTGGTTTGCGGACGTGCAAGAATCAGTACCAACATTACAAAAGCAATAACCCTAAGAATGAATGGCGCGTGAAGCAGATAAATCTTATAACTTTTTGGCGCATGTGCATATACCCTTGTATCGGAAACCTGAAGAGATGCTTCATTTTTCCGTTGCTTCAGGATATACCACATGATATAAGGTATAAGAAGTATCAGCAGAAATAAATAATGTATATTAGCAAATATCATTTTTCTATTGTTTTATATCACATTTATAAGAACATATCGGTCAGCCTCATAACAATGTATGCCAAAATGGCCAGTACAGAAGCACACAATATGACAATTCCAAAGATCAATAGAGTCTTTGCTCTGCGTGAACGTTTTTCTTCAACAGTAATTTCAGTTGGAACAGGCTTCTTATCAAGAGATTCTTCATCCTTTGTATCATTAATAAAAGATATAGCATTCAACAAGTTAGAATCATTTTCATTCATCATTGGGTCATGCTTAGCAAATTTAACAAGGTCTGCCGTTAAAAACAGATCTTTCAAATCTCTGATATCTTTAGCTTCAACTTCCATCAGCTTATCAATAATCTCGGAAGAAGTCATTTCCATCGCATTGAAACCGAAACGATCCTGAATGTAAGTACGTAAAGTATCGGTCAATTCGGTATAATACTCTTTCGAGCGACCTTTCTGCCAAACTTTTTCTGTTTTGATACGCTCTATTTCCTTCATAGCCAGTTGGTGAGGAGGAAGTTTTGGTTCAATCTTTATATGTTTGATAATAGGTTTATTATCTCTGTAGCGGACAATAAAGTATATAATCAGGAACATTAATGGGATTGCCAGTATTGAAAGGAATATCACTCCAGCCCAATCACTCCACATAAACGGCGGATTCATCACACCTTTCTGAGGAAAGAACTGATCAGGATGAGCCAAATCAACTTTTGGAGAGTATACTTTTAATGCTAGAGATTTTGATTTATAGACTTGCTTTCCTACCATAATGCTGAAAGGCGGAATATAATAAAGCGCAGAGTCGAAAGAAGTTATAATGTATTTCTGAGTAATCAGTAAACGCTGATTATTGTTCAGAAACTGAGTATCGGGCTTTGCAACTTCTAGAACTTCTATTCCTTTTATCAGACTATCGGTGAAATGGGGGAAAACAGCTTTCTGTTTAGCATCAAGACTTACCTGCAGCTGAATTGTGGCTTGTTCTCCAATCATTATCTGCAATGAGTCAATTGTTGCATCGACAGTAACAGATTGAGCTGCAATCTTCTGCGGCGCAAAAGAGAACAACATTGAACAGCCCAGCGCAATTAAGAATTTTCTGCTTTTCAATAATGTGTAATTGCTCATTTCGTATTAATTTCTTTTAGCAAACAAGTTCAACAATGCTTTCACATAATCCTCGTCTGTACGAACAGAAACCGAGTCTACATTACTCTTTGTAAATGTTTCACTAAGAATATTCTGTTTCTTCATCCACCACTCCCGATGTGCTTTACGTAATGCAACAGATGATGTGTCAATCCATTGTTCATGACCGGTTTCGGCATCCTTCACTTTCATCAAACCAACCGATGGAAGTTCTGCCACTCGCCTGTCAAAAACCTGAATAGCAACCAAATCGTGTTTACGATTAGCAATCGTTAGAGCATTTTTAAAATCAGAGTTATCGATAAAATCGGATATAACAAACGCTGTACATCTTTTCTTTATAGCATTTGTAAGATATTCCAGCCCCATTTTAATGTTTGTTCTACGACTGGTGGCCTGAAAATCTATCAGCTCCCGAATGATAAACAGAATATGTTTCCTACCCTTCTTTGGAGGAATAAACTTTTCTATCTTGTCCGAGAAAAAGATTACACCAATTTTATCATTATTCTGAATAGCAGAAAAAGCAAGTGTGGCAGCTATTTCAGTTACCATATCTTTCTTCATCTGCTTTACAGTTCCAAATTCAAGACTACCCGACACATCAATCAGGAGCATAACAGTCAGTTCACGTTCTTCCTCAAACACTTTTACATAAGGTTTGTGGAAACGTGCTGTTACGTTCCAGTCAATATCACGGATATCATCGCCATACTGGTATTCACGAACCTCAGAGAATGCCATTCCTCGCCCTTTAAAAGCAGAATGATACTGCCCGGCAAAGATATTATTCGACAATCCCCGAGTTTTTATTTCAATATGACGAACTTTTTTTATAAGTTCATTAGCTTCCATACGACTAAGGCACCTCTACCTTATTAAGAATCTTGCTTACTATTTCGTCTGATGTAATATTACTTGCTTCTGCTTCATAAGTCAGTCCGATACGGTGACGAAGTACATCGTGAGCAATTGCACGAACGTCTTCAGGAATTACGTATCCACGTCTCTTAATGAAAGCATAAGTACGAGCTGCAAGTGCCAGATTTATTGAAGCACGTGGAGATCCACCGAAGCTGATCATTTCTTTAAGTTCGTTCAAACCGTACTTTTCTGGATAACGTGTAGCAAACACTATATCAACAATATATCTTTCAATTTTTTCGTCCAGATAAACGTCGCGAACAACATTTCTTGCCTCTATAATTTCGTCAGCGCTAAGTATTGGCTTAACATCAAATTTAGCTCCACTGATATTCTGGCGAATAATTAGTTTTTCTTCTTCTTGTTTTGGATAATCAATAACCACCTTCAGCATAAAACGGTCTACCTGTGCTTCAGGAAGCATATAAGTACCTTCTTGTTCAATCGGGTTCTGAGTAGCAAGTACCAGGAATGGTTCCGGAAGTTTAAAAGTAGTTTTGCCCAGAGTAACCTGTCTTTCCTGCATTGCTTCAAGAAGAGCACTCTGAACTTTTGCCGGAGCACGGTTTATTTCATCAGCTAATATGAAATTAGCAAAGATAGGTCCTTTCTTTACAACGAAAGTTTCGTCTTTCTGACTATAAATCATGGTACCAACTACGTCGGCCGGCAACAAGTCGGGCGTAAATTGAACACGGCTATATTTTGCATCAATCAAAGAAGCCAGTGTTTTAATTGCCAATGTTTTTGCAAGTCCTGGTACACCTTCAAGAAGAACGTGTCCATCAGACAATAATCCAATCAACAAAGACTCTACTAAATGTTTTTGTCCCACAATTACCTGATCCATCCCCATCATGAGGTTGGTCACAAATGCGCTTTGTTTTTCAATCCGTGCATTCAACTCACGAATATCAATTGATTCGGCCATAATTTTTATAATACTTATTGTTTTTACTTTTATAAATAAAGAAAAAGACTTTTAGAAAAGGACTTTTCTTTTCGAGTTCCAAAAATACTCTTTATAATTTAGTACAGCAACTAAATTTTATTAAAAAAAGATGCATAGTGTTTAGATTTTGGATGATTGGGCAGCAAAGTGATAAAACATAAGGTTTAAAAGAGATTCCCTTGTACAAAAGAATGAAATCTTTTGTACAAGGGAATTAATTGTTTTGTACAGAACATTGCATTCTTTTGTACAAGCATGCAATAACTTAATCTGTAGAAATTATTTCTTTAAGCGTAAGTTCGGAATTTTCAGAACAGTTCCGGCAGGAACATTATCCTCATCCTTTATCACTTTCTGATTATGCTTCAAAATTAGCGTCCATAAATCTTTTGAATTATAGAATTGTTGTGATATTCTCACTAACGATTCTCCCTTTTTCACCGTATATGTGCTCTTAGTTCCAGCGATTGTGTAATCATTCGGATTAAGCTTCTCGAGTGCTTTCTTTTCTTTCGAATCTGTAGCTTCAGCTTTTTCATTTGCTTTAGCAGATTCTTTTACTACAACAGGTTCTTTATCTTTCTTTTTAGATTCTGCCAGAACTTTTTCTGCTTCGGCAACAGCTCTTTTAGCTTCAGCTTCCGCATTCTTTGTCTCCGTATCAGTTAATCGGCCCAAATCCTTTTTGTCTGCAGAAGGAATAGTATCAGGCATTGGTATAGCAGCCTCCTTTTTCACAGGAACAGAATCAACTTTTGTTGAATCTATAGCAGTTTTTTCAGTAGATGCTGGAACCATACTCATTACAAAATCAGGATTGTATATATAAGTAAATACGGCTACCGCAAAAACCGAAAGAAAAGCAATCATAGCAACAAAGTAATAAATAGTCATTTTAGAATTCTGACTACTAGCTATAGCTTCTTGTTGCACTTTCTCAGCTTTAGCTTTTAGAATCAATTCTTCGATCAATGCGCCACTTTGTTTAGGAGCACTTTCTTCCTCGGCTTTCTCTGCATGCGTTTCTTCTGGAGTAGATACCTCTTTAGGAACAAACGTTTCTGTTGAAATAGGCACTTCTCTCGGTGCAATCACTTCTTTTTGAGCAGGTTCCTCTTTTGAAACAAATGCCTCTTTTGGAGTCGGTTCTTCTTTAGGTGTAACAGCCAACGATTCTTTTGATTTTACTATCAAATCCTCTTTAGTTGCTTCAGTATTATGAGATACGGTTGCCTTCTTTTCCTTAGATTTTATCTCCAGAGCCTGAGAAATAAACTCCGCCAATGTAGCAGGAGCCTGAGGTTTCTCTACAATTTCAGCATTTTCAGCCTTTATGGAAACGTCCTCGTGCTTTCCTTTTAAAGGAACAATTTTCTCTAATACTGCAGCTATTACAGGTTCATTCTCTATATTTTCTTCTATTGCATCTGAGACTACTCCTGTTGCTTGAATAGAAGATTCTTCATCATGTACTTCTTTACTCAAACCAGAAATATCTTTTGAATCAATAGGCTCTTCCGGTTGTTTTTCAGTAGCATTTATTTCAAGCTCCTCATGAGAAGTAACAATTTCTTTATCTATTTCAGCAGACAATTCTGATATTTCACTTTCTGTTACAATGGCTTCTTGTTGATTATCAGCATTTACAGATGAGTCATTCTCTGAAGATGAAGTATTATCCTCAATTACCTCATTAGTTATTGGCTGAACTTTTTCCGGTTCTTCTGATTGCATAGAAGAAGTAAGACCTTCACTTTCTCCAACATTAGAAGAAATCTCGTTTTCTTCCTCAAAAGAAACACCGGTTTCATCTTCATTATCAGAGATTTCATCGGTAACACTCATGCCTTCAAAATCGACCCCTTCATTTAAAATAACCGTTTCAAAATGAGAAAAAGGCTTATTTATCTGGTCGCGAAGGCTAGCTTCGGGAGTAAACGAAATCTTTGTATGTCCTTGTATTTGAAATCTCTCTCCAGTGTTTACATTCACACTTTCGCGACTATCAACATCTATCAGTTTAAAAGTACCAAAACCTTTAATCTTTACATACTTATCAGTTTCAAGTGCTTTTTCAATAAGAGCAAAAAATTCCTTTAGAAAGTTCTCCGCATCCTTCTTGCTTAACCCTTTCTTTTCGGCAAATAAATCTATCAAATTCTGTATGTTTATTCTTTCACCCATAATCTCAAGACTTATTTAAACTTATCTTTAATTACATTGCTCGGTTTAAAGTTTATCACGAGCTTTGGTGGTACAAGCATGCGTTGTTTAGTAGCAGGATTTACTGATATTCGTTCTAATTTCTTTTTTACGTCGAACGTTCCAAATCCTTGAACAACAACAGTATTTCCTTCCTGCAATTGTTCTGACACAACAGAAACGGCAGAAGAAACCATATCTGATATCTCTTTCGCCGAATACCCCAATCTACCGGATAATTCTGTGATAAATTCTTTATTGTTCAATGTTCTTCAGTTTTTTAAAGCGACCGCTATATTAGTAAATATCTATTAATTAAGCAATTAAAATCCAATAAAAATACAATTATTTAATTACTTCTGCATAAAGATCAAAATCATCGGCATCATTTATCTTAACTTGATAAAATTCTCCGATTTCAAGCTTTTCATCGCCTGCCAATATCAAAACTTCAGGATCTACTTCCGGAGAATCAAATTCTGTACGTCCGATATAATAATCTCCTTCCTTTCTATCAATAATTACTTTAAAGCTTTTTCCGATCTTAGAAGCACTCAGTTCGGCAGAAATTCCTTGTTGAATTTCCATCAATTCATCGAGTCTTTGCTGCTTAACTTCCTGAGGAATAGAATCTTCATAACTCTTAGCAGAATAGGTTCCCTCCTCTTCAGAATATGTAAAAGCCCCCATTCTATCGAATCTTACATGCTTAACAAACTCTTTCAGTTCTTCAAAATCTGCTTCCGTTTCTCCCGGATGTCCAACCATTAATGTTGTGCGCAGATGTATTCCTGGCACCTCTTTACGGAATTGCTCCATCAAAGTATAGGTCTCAGCTTTAGTAACATGCCTTTTCATCATAGATAACACGTTATCGCTAATATGCTGTAAGGCAATATCCATATACTTACATACATTATCGCGCTCACGCATTACACGGAATAAATCTGTAGGGAAATGAGCCGGATAAGCATAGTGAAGACGAATCCATTCTACACCCGGAATATCAGAAATCTTCTCGATTAATTCGGGAAGCATTTGTTTCTTATAAATATCAACGCCGTAATATGTAAGCTCCTGAGCTATCACCTGGAATTCTTTAACTCCATTCTCAACAAGATATCTAACCTCGTCAAGTATATCTTCCATGGTTCTTGAGACATGACATCCTGTAATAATAGGAATTGCACAATAAGAACATTTTCTATCACAGCCTTCGGATATCTTTAAATAGGCATAATGTTGAGGAGTAGTAAGCGAACGTTCTATATGAATGCGCTCATCATATACTTTTCCAAGATCCTGAAGCAGGTTCTTCCAGTCGAACTTGCCATAAAACTTATCTACAGCAGGAATTTCAACTGCTAATTCTTTTAAATATCGTTCAGAAAGACATCCCATAACATATAGCTTCTTCAGTCGTCCTTCTTCTTTCGCCTGAGCGAATTCCAATATCATGTTTATGGATTCTTCCTTGGCATCACCAATAAACCCGCATGTATTGATTACAGCAATCTCTCCTTCCGGCGATTCTGAATCATGCGTTACACTATAACCATTCTTTTCCAGCTGACGAATCAACTGTTCAGAATCTACTAAATTTTTAGAACATCCAAGTGTAACTAAATCAATCGTATTTTTTCTCATTAATTTTCTCCAAATAATGAATCAACAAATTCTTTTTTGCGGAAGACCTGCAAATCCTCCATACCTTCTCCTAATCCAATGTACTTAACCGGAATCTTAAACTGATCTGAAATACCAATTACAACACCACCTTTAGCAGTACCATCAAGCTTAGTAATTGCCAATGATGTTACTTCTGTTGCCAAAGTAAACTGTTTAGCTTGTTCAAAAGCATTTTGTCCGGTAGAACCATCTAACACTAATAATACTTCATGAGGAGCATCAGGAACGACTTTCTTCATTACGTTCTTTATCTTGGTTAGCTCATTCATTAAGTTTACTTTATTGTGTAAACGTCCTGCAGTATCAATAATAACCACATCAGCATTGTTTGCAACAGCAGAGTTTAAAGTATCATAAGCAACAGAAGCAGGATCTGCTCCCATTTTTTGTTTAATCACCGGTACTCCAACTCTATCTCCCCAAATAACTAACTGTTCTACTGCTGCTGCACGGAAAGTATCTGCAGCTCCAAGATAAACAGACTTGCCAGCTTTTTTAAATTGATAAGCCATTTTACCAATCGTAGTTGTTTTACCAACTCCGTTAACACCAACCACCATGATAACGTATGGCTTTTTATCTGTTGGTGTGGTAAAATCCTCAAGATCTTCCGAATTATTTTCCATCAATAATGCGGCAATCTCTTCCTTAAGAATCTTATTTAATTCCTGTGCATTTACATATTTGTCTGAGGCAGCTCTCGCTTCAATTCTTTTGATAATATTCAAGGTAGTTTCTACCCCAACATCCGAGGTTATTAAAACTTCTTCCAAATTATCCAGAACTTCATCATCTACTTTTGATTTTCCAGCTACAGCTCTAGCAATCTTACTAAAGACATTTTCTTTGGTTTTAGACAATCCCTTATCTAGAGTCTCTTTCTTTTCTTTGGAGAAAAAACTTAAAAATCCCATGTTGATTATAATTAGTAATATATTATGCTACAAAGATATAATAAATACACATGGCAGCAAAAAAAAACTTCCCCTCATTTTTGCGAATGAGAGGAAGTTTTTGTCTGTGCCACAAAGACAAAGACTATTATTTTTTGAAAAAGTCCTGAACTTTTTCATTAGGTACCATTTGTTCATCAAAAGCGTAAGCTCCAGTTTTAGGAGATTTTACCATTTTGATAACCTTAGTATAAGAACGACCTTCTTTGGTTCCTTCGTGCAAACTTGCTACTGTTTTCTTTGCCATGGTTTATCTCTTATTTAATTTCTTTGTGAACTGTTACTTTCTTTAAGATTGGATTGTATTTCTTCAATTCAATTCTTTCTGTAGTATTTTTTCTATTCTTTGTAGTAATATAACGTGAAGTACCCGGCATACCACTATCCTTGTGTTCTGTACACTCAAGAATAACCTGTACTCTATTACCTTTTGCTTTCTTTGCCATAAGTCAATTTCTCCTAAAATTAAGCAATTATTTTAATGCTTTTCCAATCACAAAACCCTTTAGAAACTGCATCATTCAACGCTGCATCTAAACCTTTCTTATTAATAGTGCGTAAACCAGCAGCACTAATGCTTAAGCTAATCCAGCAATCTTGTTCTACATAGTAGAACTTCTTAGTAAACAAGTTCACATCAAATGTTCTTTTAGTTCTTCTTTTTGAGTGTGAAACATTGTTGCCAATCATGGCTTTCTTTCCGGTAATTTGACAAATCTTCGACATTTCTATCTTATTTTTATAGTTTTCTTACTAGTACTTTCCAAACAGGGCACAAAGTAAGTGAATTTATCAATATAAAACAAGTATTTTACGATTTAATTCACAATTAAACTGCAATTATTCTTCATTTTAGAAGTTTTTGGAGTAATAAAAGAGCATTGTTTGTTGCACGTTCCACATTCAGATCTCTCCCAAAATCAACAACTTGCTTCGAAGTCAGAATTGTTTTCCCATGGGCAGCAGCAATCCAAACAGTCCCAACCGGCTTTTCTTCTGTTCCTCCATCAGGCCCTGCAATTCCAGAAACAGCAACTGCACAGTCTGTTTTTAGCGCATTCATCGCACCTATTACCATTTCTTTTACAACTTCTTCGCTAACAGCTCCAAACTTTTCTAAAGTTTCATTAGAAACATTAAGTAGCTCATGCTTAACTTCGTTGGCATATGCTACAATACTTCCTTTAAAGTAAGCAGAACATCCGGGAACTGATGTAATTTTAGCAGCAATATTCCCTCCGGTACAACTTTCCGCTGTAGCGAAAGTCAGATTCTTATCCTTAAGCATCTCTCCAATAATCTCTTCTAACGGAGAGTCATTTTCATCAAGTATACTCTCTCCCAGAATATCATAGAGTTTCGCCCCTTCTGCAAGTACTACAGCTCTTATTTCTTCTTCATTATCCCCTCTTCCTGTCAGTCGTAAACGAACAATACCCGATTTTGGCAAATAAGCAAGCTTAATACATTCCGGCAAATTATTCTCCCAATCAGTCAAAGCAATAGCCAGTGCCGATTCAGGATAGTTTTTCACAGAATAGGTTTTATGAACGATAGCCTTCATTTCAAAACGAGCACAAAGTCTTGGAATAATCTCCTCAGTCATATTAAATTTCATTTCCTGAGGTACTCCAGGCATAGAAACTAAAATCTTTCCGTCCTTTTCGAACCAGCTAACAGAAGCCGTTCCTACTTTGTTGTTTATAACCGTACAATCCTTAGGAACCAATGCCTGAGACTGATTCAAAGGATTCAGCGTTATTCTGTTTGCTAGAATTCTTTTTATATTTTCAAAAACCTCTTCACTAAATACAAGTTCCGTACCAAAGTATTTACATAAAGTATGCTTTGTTATATCATCTTTAGTCGGGCCTAACCCACCTGTCATTAAAACAACATCAGCCCTTTTCATCGCAGAATCTACAGCACCCGTAATTTCATCCTCTCTGTCTCTTACTGAAGTGACACGAATTACTTCAAATCCAACATTATTGAGCGCTTTTCCCATCCAGGCAGAGTTCGTATCAACAACCTGTCCAATAAGCAACTCGTCACCTACTGTAATAATCTCTACAAACATAGTTTTCGTATTTTACATTGTAACCCTTGAAAAGGCTGGTAGTTCCATCGGGCAAAAGTCTTTATCTAAATATTTATAATATCCTGTTATAGCAATCATTGCCGCATTATCAGTAGTGTAGCTAAATTTAGGAATATAAATCTTCCAGCCATATTTGTCAGCATGTTCGCGGAAAGCATTACGGAGTCCGTTATTCGCAGATACTCCACCAGCTATTGCCACTTCTTTAATTTTATAATCCTTTGCAACCTTGCGAAGCTTACTCATCAAAATATCAACAACAGTTGCTTCCAGAGAAGCTGCCAAATCATTTTTATGATGCTCTATAAAATCTGGATCCTCTTTCAGATAGTCACGTAAGGAGTATAAGAAAGAAGTCTTTAATCCACTAAAACTATAGTCATATCCCGGAATCTGAGGCTTATTAAAAGCAAAAGCCTTCGGATTTCCCTGACGTGCCAGTCTGTCAATAATTGGTCCACCCGGATAACCAAGCCCCATTACTTTAGAACATTTATCAATAGCTTCACCCGCAGCATCGTCAATAGTCTGACCAAGAACCGTCATATCATTGTATGCTTTTACCAGGATAATCTGAGAATTACCTCCGGAAACAAGCAAGCAAAGGAATGGAAAATTAGGATGTTCCGTAGCTTCATCTTTTTCTTTAATAAAATGGGCTAAAACGTGGCCATTCAAATGATTAACATCCACCATTGGAATGTTTAAAGAACGGGCAAATCCTTTTGCAAAAGAAACTCCAACCAACAATGACCCCATCAAGCCTGGACCACGCGTAAAGGCAACAGCACTCAGTTCTTCTTTGGTTATATTTGCTCTTTTCAAAGCTTCATTAACTACAGGGACAATATTTTGTTGATGTGCTCTTGATGCCAATTCGGGTACTACCCCGCCATACGATTCATGTACAGCCTGACTGGCTACAACATTCGACAACAGTACCCCATCTTTGATAACTGCAGCAGAAGTATCATCACAAGATGATTCTATTCCTAATATAATTGTACTCATATTTTCATAATCTTTTTGCACTGCAAAAGTACAGTTTTAATTGCTATATTCAACACACCATTTATAAAAAAATTCAATACCCTTCAGAATTCCTAATTTAGGCAAATAAAAACTGTTATTTTACATAAACGATATTTTCACATTACTCTGATTAATGGAAGATATAGTAAGAGTAGCTTATATCCTTTATTTATACATCCGGGGTGAGTATCATCGTTAGAACAAAAAAACAACTCGAAAGGAGTGAGGGTAGCCCCCAAAAGTGATGGTACAGTTAGGGATGAAAACGCTACCATCACCTATTCATGTATCAGATAATCAAACTATTGCCTTAAAAAGGTGAGGGAGTGAGGGTAGCTTTTTATTCTTCTGTAGAACTGCAGAAATCAGAGCTTAGCAAACTCCGGTCGGAGTTCTGTTGAAGTCCGGTCGGAGTTTATACAATGTCCGGCCTGAGTTTGTGTAACTTCAGGCGAGAGATTTTCAGCCATTCAGGAATAATTTTTATTTATTGACCAATGGATTATTATCCAATGCCCTTCCATTTTCTCAAAGTAGGCATTCCTTAGTGAAACAATTAACCCCACAAGTTTATGGACTGATTCTATAGTTTCTTATTCAGGCAAGTTTATGCAAAAGAACTAATAAGTCAGGATTTCAGCCCCCGAATCTGTAATAACCAAAGTATGTTCCCATTGCGCAGAAGGAAGTCCGTCTTCCGTACAAACAGTCCACTCATCTGCTTCATCAATAAAGATGTCATAAGTTCCCATGTTAACCATGGGCTCAATCGTAAAGACCATCCCTGGTACTAAAAGCATACCTTTTCCTTTTTTGCCATAATGCTCCACATCCGGTTCTTCATGAAATTTCAGCCCTATACCGTGTCCACAGAAATCTCTGACAACTGAATAACCATTCTTTTCAGCATGTCGTTGTATAGCAGCACCTATATCACCTAAAAAGCCCCATGGTTTTGCTTTTTCTACTCCTATTTCCAAACATTCTTTGGTAACTTGTACCAGTTTCTTTACTTCCGGCTTCACTTCACCAATCATAAACATTCTGGATGCATCCGAGAAATAACCATTATAAATGGTAGAAACATCTACATTAACAATATCCCCATCCTTAAGAATTTCCTCTTCACTAGGAATTCCATGACACACAACATCGTTGATTGATGTACATACGCTTTTTGGATATCCTTCATAATTTAAATCGGCAGGTATTGCTCCATGTGCGATAGTATAATCATACACCAGCTTGTCAATTTCAGCTGTTGACATTCCCACATGAATCTTTTCTGCTACTAAATCAAGAACACCAGTATTGATTATACCACTTTTACGTATTCCTTCAATCTGTTCGGGAGTTTTAATTAATTTGCGTTTTGGCACCAGGTTACCTCTACTTTGATGATATAGAACCTTTTTATCCAATTCTGTAAGTGGTTCACCTGCTATGAGGTGCCAATTATTTTTTATCCTTTTAAATGACATGTTTACCTTAGTTTATTATCTGTTCTATAATTAATCAGAAATGCATGATTTCTCTAAATCATATACGCATAGTGATTATAACAGGCAAAAATAATAAAAAAAGATAAGAATATTCATTCATTAAGTTATTTAGTCATAAGAAATTATTAATAATTATCATACTCTGAAATACTGGTATGATATTACATCAGGTATTATTATTGGTTGGTTTACCATTAATTTATACCCTTCTCTATGCAGTGTAACAATCTGAACAGAAGGATCATTTTTAAATATTTGTCTTAGTTTAAAAATATAAATCGAAAGAATGCGGGAATGCGGAGTAATCATATCTCCATCACTCCATACAGTTTTCAAAGCATCATCCTTTGATACCGTTTTATTCATTCTTCTACATAAAAGAAGCAACAAATCGGCTTCACGAGAAGTTAAATGAATTCTGGAATCATTAAAGCATAACACACCTTTCTGAGCATCGAAAATATATTCTCCTAAAGCAAACTGCATTACAGGTTTATGGCTTTTCTCAATCTGCCTTCTTACCATTGCCTTAAGCCTAAGTTTCAGCTCGTCTATATCATACGGAATCATTAAACAATCATCGGCACCGAGCTGATATCCAAGTCTGAAATTAATCATTTTATCTTGTTTGAAAATAAAAATAAGATAAGTTTTTCTGGATAAATCCAACATTCTTTTCGCCAAAGGAAAACAGCTTTCCTGGGAAGAAAACTCATGTAAAATACAAATAATGGGGTTCTCATCGTGATAATAACTATATGCATGTTCTATATCAGAACAAAGTTTTACTTCTACAGTTTCTTGTTCTAAAGACTTTTTCAACAGTTGTGTTGAGTCACAATCAGGACCATAAATAAGTATTGCAGGTTTCGTTTTCATAAATTAATAATTTGTACCGCAAAGATAAGCAGAGCAAAAAAAATCTTATTGTTCTATTTCACATGCAAGTTGTCCAAAAAGAAACTAAATTTCAGAAATAATCTGAATAGATAGTTTTAGAATGAACAATAATCCTTATTTTTGCTCATTAAATAAAGATTTGCGATATCAGAACAATTAGAAAAATAGTAATGATATTCCTAACGGTAGTAATTGGAATCTACCTTGGGATTATTGTATTGTTGAATATTCCTTATATTCAACACAAAATGGCAATTATAGCCACAGAAGAATTAGAAAATATTCTCCATACAGAGCTGTCAATAGGACGAATAGATATCGGACTAATGAACAGAATTATCATAGATGATGTATTGCTGAAAGATCAATCCAAAAAAGAGATGCTAAAAGTAGCTCGTCTTTCCGCAAAGTTCGAAATCATGCCGTTATTTAAAGGGAAAATCACTATTAGGAGTGTACAGCTTTTCGGATTCAACATTCATCTCAATAAAAAGACTCCTAAGGACAATATTAACTGCAAATTTGTTTTTGATGCATTTGCGAGTAAAGACACAACGAAAAAAGAGAGTAAGCTTGATCTACGCATTAATTCAATACTGATACGTCGTGGTACATTCAATTACGATATATTCTCTGAACCTCAAAATCCGGGAAAGTTTAATGCGAAACATATCAAATTGACCAATATATTAGCTAATATATCTCTTAAAGCTCTGAGCAAAGACTCTGTTAATGCTTCCATAAAACGATTGAGTTTGAATGAACAATCGGGATTTGAATTAAAGAAACTATCACTTAAGATAGCAGGAAACACCAAAGCTGCAAAAATAGAAAACTTTGCTATTGCATTACCTCAGTCAAATATAAAGCTGGCTCCTATCAATATTTCATTTGAAGATCCTAAAGCATTTAAGAACTTTACAGATGAAGTTTCTATATCTACAAGAATTCTTCCTTCTACAATTACACTTCATGATATTTCTCCATTTGTTCCGGCGCTAAAAAACTTCAGGGATGAAATAAACCTTGAAATGAAAATTGACGGGACAGTGAATCAGTTTGCTGTGTCTGATTTAAAAATCAAAGCAAATGATGACCTGCAGATTTTGGCCGGAGCTACATTTCAGGATCTTACACATCCAAGCGATGCATACTTTCTGGGAGATATTAAAAAACTAGTCATAAATCGTGCAGGAATGGACTTTCTGGTACGTAACCTGGTTAAGAACTTTTCGGGAACTCCTGATGTATTAAAACGACTTGGTAACATGTCGTTCAGAGGTGAAGTATCCGGGTATTTTAACGATCTGGTTACCTACGGTACTTTTAACACAGGACTAGGAGCTGTTAAGACCGACATAAAATTCAGTTCGGATAAATCTAAAGGAAGTTATAATTACTCGGGAGCTATAAAGACTAATGAATTTAATCTTGGCAGGCTTCTAAACAATGAAGATAAGTTTGGAAAGACCTCTTTAAACGTAGATGTTAAAGGAAACTATATCAAAGGTTTAAAACCAACTGTTTCATTGAAAGGATTAATTGCCTTATTGGAATATAACGGTTATGATTATAAGAATATTGAGCTCGATGGATTGTACAAAAACGGAGGTTTCGACGGAAAAGCAGCGATGAACGATGAAAATGGAAACGTCTTTATGAATGGTCGATTTAACCTATCACAGAAGGTTCCTACGTTTAATCTTCACGCAGACATCCAGAATATACGTCCAAACGATCTTCACTTGACAAACAAATATAAAGATGCTAAATTCTCTTTGAGTGTTGATGCAAACTTCACCGGACATTCTATCGATGATATGATAGGAGAAATCAATGTGGATAGTTTTGCCTTTGTCAGCCCTGAAAAAAATTACTTTATGAGCAATCTAAATATTGCTGCCAAAAGAATTAACGGAAAGAAAAGTCTGGAACTGAATTCAGAATTCATAAAAGCAAAGGTTGAAGGTAACTATTCATACCAAACTATTCCTGTGAGCATAATGAAGACTGTAGAAAGATACATTCCATCCCTGCTTACTGTAAACAAGAAATACAAAGAACCTCATAACGATTTTAATTTTGATGTTCAGATTTACAATACAGATATTCTGCAAACTGTTTTTGATATTCCTTTAAATGTATACAAACACAGTTCAATTAAAGGTTATTTTAATGACAACGATAGAAAATTGAAGATAGATGGATATTTCCCGGGAATACAATATAAGAACAACTACATTGAATCCGGAATTATCCTTTGTGAAAACGCAGAAGATCAGTTTAAGTGTCAGGTTAGAGCTAGCAAAAGAATGAAAAACTCTACTGTTAACTTTGCATTGGTAGCTTTGGCTCAGAATGATAAAGTTCACACAGCCATTAACTGGGGAAATAATGCAGCTCAAACCTATAGCGGTAATTTCTCAGCTGTTACCAACTTCTTTAAAACTGCCGGAGAGAAACCTATTCTACAAGCTAAGATTGATATACAGCCAACAGAAGTTATCCTGAACGATACTGTCTGGAACATTTATCCTTCGCACGTAGAAGTTGATTCGGGACGAGTGTATGTAGATAATTTCCTGTTCAAGCATAAAGATCAGTACCTGCGTATCAATGGTAAAGCTACCAAGAATGCCAATGACACAGTTAAAGTAGAACTGAAAGATATCGGTATTGGCTATATTTTTCAGCTTGTAAATTTAAAATCGGTCGACCTCAATGGAAAAGCTACAGGTATGGCATATGCCAGTGGAGTAATGAAGAACCCAGAACTGAATACAGATCTTTTCGTAAAGGACTTCTCTTTTAATAAGGGCGTAATTGGTGATATGAATATCCACGGAGAATGGGATAATAAAACCGATAACGGAGTTCTTGTTGAAGCAAAAATTCAAGAGCCAAACCTATCCGAGACTAATGTGAAAGGATATATTTCACCTCAAAAGAAGGGGCTCGATTTGCATTTCGATGCTCACAACACCAATGTGGCATTCCTGCAAGAATACCTGAAAAGCATTGCCTCTAATATCAAAGGCCGTGCTTCGGGAAATGTGAGATTATTCGGACTGTTTAGTGCTCTGAATCTGGAAGGTAATGTCTTTGCCGATGCGTCTTTCAAGGTTAATATTCTGAATACTAACTATGCATTTAAAGATTCAGTTAAGATTACTCCTACCGAGTTTTCCGGCAAGAATATCAAGATTCACGATTTGGAAGGGCATAACGGGGCCGCTACTGTATCTGTACACCACGAGCATTTCAAAAACATGAATTACCGCCTGCAGGTAGATGCAAATAACATGTTGGTATACAACACCAAAGAAACGCCCGATTTACAGTTCTATGGTACTGTATACGGCACTGGTAATGCTTCTTTAGTTGGAGATAGTAACGGGATTAATATTGACGTTGCTATGAAGACAAACAGAAATACAAACTTCGTTTATATGTTGACTACCACAACTTCGGCGGTTAATAATCAGTTTGTTACGTTCGTTGACAAGACTCCAAAACGTAAAATTGAAGAAGATTCCACAGTAGTTGCTGATTATTTCCTTCAAAACATGGTGAAAGAGGCAGCAACCTCTTCATCTGATGTTCACTTGAATATGTCAATTGATGCCACACCAGATGCAACTATGAAGATTGTTGTTGATCCTATTGCTAACGACTATATTATTGGTAAAGGATCGGGAAATATGCGGATGGAGTACTACAACAAGGGGGATATAAAAATGTTTGGTAACTACACGATAGATCACGGAACATACAAATTCAGTCTGCAGGAAGTTATTCGTAAAGATTTCAGTATCAATTCGGGAAGTACAGTCACCTTTAATGGAGATCCATTAAATGCAAATCTTGATATAAAAGCTAAATACACTGTAAACTCAGTATCTTTAAGTGATCTAGGTTCAGAAGTTCCCGAAGATCTTAAAAAATCAAACGTAAAGGTGAACTGTTTAATGGACATCAGTGGTAATATGCTGCATCCTACAGTGAAGCTTGGCATTGAATTGCCAAATGAGAGTGAAGAAAAGCAACGTATTGTGCAGAACGTTATCAGTACTGAAGATCAAATAAACATGCAAACGCTCTACTTATTGGGTATTGGTAAATTCTATACCCCGGATTATGCAACAGTTTCTCAGAATTCAAATGCTATGACTTCGGTATTATCTTCTACTCTTTCCGGACAGCTTAATAATATGTTATCTCAGGTTATCAATAGTAGCAACTGGAACATTGGTGTTAATGGTAGCACTGGAACCAATGGGTGGACTGATATGGAATTTGAAGGTATGCTTTCAGGACAACTTCTAAATAACCGTCTGTTGATTAACGGTAACTTCGGATATCGTGATAATCCTACCGTTACAACCAATTTTGTGGGAAACTTCGATCTGGAATATCTGCTTACTAACGAGATTCGTATGAAAGCTTACAACCAGTCGAACGACCGTTATTATACACGCACCACATTAAATACCCAGGGACTTGGTATCATGTTTAAAAAAGATTTTGATACATGGAACGATTTATTGCCATGGAACCGTAAAAAGAAAAAAAGTACTGTTCTGCCTAATGATTCCATTCCTCCTGAACCACAACCAAAGGCTGTTCCTAAGTCGAAAGAAAAAAGAGATCGACAATAGATAGAAACAAAAAACAGAATCCAGGTACAATGTTAAGTTTACCTGGATTCTGTTTTTTAAATTGCCGGATTCCTATTCAGCAGAGGAAATGGTTAAACTGACAAACATCTTCCCTTCTCTGAAAAAGTATTCAATCTACAATTCCATCAGTTGCATTTAACACTTGAATTTAGGATTAAAGAACCGTTTTAATCATTGAAAGCATTCAATGCAACCGTAGGTTTTCCACTGTTATCGAAAGCTCCCAGACTATAGCTTTTCCAACCTCCATAAGCTTCAGGTTCCCAATAGAAAACCCCTATTCCTTTATTATTGCTTACCGATTTCGTTTTAGCTATAATATCCTTAAGAAAAGAATTACAAGCTGTAGATGAATCCCAGCTCATACCAACTTCGCAAACCATAACCTCCGAGCCATATCTGGTAACCATATCATTCATGTTAGTAAGACACTGAGCATCCATCGTAGACCAATTTGTTGCCGAAGGATAAAGAGACATTCCAATCACATCCCATTTTCCTCCGTTGCTTTTCAATCCATCAAACAGCCAACGAAATAATGAATTATCATTTCCATTCTGAAGATGAATAATAACCTTGGCATTCGGGAATACAGATTTCACTGCATCATATCCGGCATTTGATAATTCGGCATAATTCTTCATATTCACAGAAGCTTTACCATCTTCCCACAACATGCCATTTCCGGTTTCATTACCAACTTGCACCCATTCAGGAGTAATGCTGTTGGATTTCAGTTCATTTAGTACATCTTTTGTATGATCGGCCACAGCAGTTTTCAATTCACTGAGGTTATAACTTGTCCAGACAGCCGGCTTGGTTTGTTTGCCTGGATCTGCCCAGGAATCACTGTAATGGAAATCAATCATTATACGCATATTCAGACTCTTTGCTCTCTTAGCCTTTACCAGTAAATCTGCCTTATTACACCATCCGTCAGACGGATTTACCCACACGCGTAATCTCACTGCATTCATACCAAGACTCTTGAGCAAGGCCATACCTTCCATAGCAGTACCCGAAGCATTATAAAATTTCTTCCCCGAAGCTTCCATTTCGGTTATCCAGCTCACATCGGCTCCTTTGGCAAAAGTGCCGGTTTCGGGAGTAACAATGACTTCCTCATTATCTTCCTTTGAGCCGCAAGAACTGGCGCTAAAGAATAAAAGAAATAATACAATGATTGATTTAATGTTTTTCATAAGTAATATATAGTTTTATAGATATAACATAGGTACAAAAATAGAGTATTATATCAAACTTACTTCAATAAAGGAACAGAACTTATAACATAAAAAGTAAATATTTGAATAGAAAAAAGACAAAGCAATATAAAATAGTAGCTACACAATAGATAGTATATCATCTGACCAATCTTTGGTAGTTACTTTTATCTAAAATCCTTTTTTTTATAAAACCAGCTTATGTATTACTATCTATTCGCCACATTTTTTCGACAGATACAGAGAACGATATTTAAAAGATACATCTATTCCTAAATTAGAGGTGATAAAGGAATATTTTAAATATAACTCAACAATAAGAAGAACACGTGACACTCGCCTCTCTGATAATGGAATATGTGGCACAGGTATGTATGATACAACAACGCCTTCTTACAAATCCTCATCCATAAAAGATGCGACTTGTAAGAAGGCGTCATTATTCTTAATATTCTCTTAGTATTTAAAAGCTCCGGCTTTAACGTAAACTTTATAATCCTTAATCATTCCCGGACAACCCTTTTCTGCTCGTGGCAGATATCTGAAGCCTGTAACTACTGCATCCTTTCCAAGATCTATCACAACCTGATGAGGATAAGCTGCATTGTCTACCGCACTCCAGAATGTAGATTCCTGTAGGTCGAAAATCTTGTCGGCTGTGCGGTTACCACTTCTGGTCTCTTCGCTGTCGGCATAAAGAATCTTCCAATTTTCACGGGATAGTGGCTGACCATCGGCTCCCAATACGTGTAGCTCTGCAACAGAAGCTATATTGCTGCCATCGAAAGAAGATAATCCTTCCAGACAGAAATAGCGTCCTTGTACTTGCTTGTCGAACTTTACTTCCTGCCAACCATTACGGAAGGTAAATGTACCTTGTGCTGCTGCTGTTTCGTTCTGAAGTTCTAACTTCTGACCACTTTTACGGTGTGTTTCAGGAGCTTTTTCACGAAGCATATCCAGAATAGGTTTTTTCAAACCTTTCACTATGGCTTGCTGAGGACCTTTCAGGTCGAGGACAATAATCTCGTTCTCACCCTTCTTCAACCAGCAACCAGGCATGTAAAGTGTTTGCTGTGGACCAATTTCCCAGATTCTTCCCATGGCATGTCCGTTTACCCAAACCATTCCTTTACCCCAGGTCTGCATATCGAGGAAAGTATCTCCCGTTTCTTTCAGATTGAAAGTAGCACGATAGTAAGCAGGCATAGTTTGTTTGCCTTTTGCAGTATATTTCTTGTTCTGAACGAATTTATAATCAACCGGGAAGTTGTAGACTGTCCAGTTTTTCAGATTAACGGCATTGCCGTTTGAAAGCAATTCTACCTTTTCGGTAATACCTTTACGGTCGTGGATAGACTTGTCGAAGTTTACACGTCCCATGGCTTCCACCAGGATATCCAGTCTGGCACCGGCCTTCAAGGCAGGAAGCGTTACACTGTTCTCTCCGTGACGACGATCCAGGCGACTAATCAGTTTGCCATTCACAAAGATTTGTGCCCAATCGTGCATTTCAGTAATCAGCAATGTTGTTCCTGCTTTTACCTTTGGCAAAGTAGTGCGGTACAGAATTGTTCCCCATCCCTGATTAAACTGTTCCATTGGCTTGATATCCACACTCTTTTTAGGAGCGGGAAGGTTTGCAAACAAAGGAGCAGCAGCTTCGAACTTAATTGCCGGAATTTCAATAACCGGATAGGCTGCAGGTACATCAGCAAGCTTTTCTCCCGGAGCTACATATTTGGAAAGGAGTTCACGCAGTTGCCAGAACTTAGGTGTTGTCCATCCGGCTTCACTAATCGGAGCATCATAATCATAAGAGCTACACATGGCAGAGTATGCCGGATTGTTGGCACCTCCCCAATGACCGAAGGTTGTTCCTCCGTGAGTCATGTACAGACTGAAAGAGATGTTTTGATCAAGCATATCCTTTAAGCCGGCAACCATAGTTGCACCATCGCGGGTTTCGTGCTTGCGTCCCCAGTGGTCGAACCAACCCGACCAGAACTCACTACACATCAGCGGAGATTCCGGACGAAGGCTTTTAAGTTTCTTGAACTGGCTTTCAATGTTGGCACCGGTACCAAAGTTAACAGTCCACAGCAAATCATCCAATGCATTATTGGTAAAGTTAGAACTCCAGTCGCACTGGAACAAAGGAACTTCGGTAAAGCCCGATTCACGAACGATGTCTCTGATTGCACTTACATAAGGCTTGTCTGTGCCATAAGAACCATATTCGTTTTCTACCTGAACCATAATGATGTTACCACCACGAGTAATCTGCAGATCAGCCAATTGCTTGCCGATTTCCTTCATAAACTTGCGTACACGCTCCATGTAATAAGTATCAAGTGTACGGAGTTTTACGTCCTTCTTAAGCAACCACCAGGGCAGTCCGCCCATTTCCCATTCAGCACATACATACGGACCGGGACGGACAATAACGTACATGCCATGTTTCTGAGCCAGACGGCAAAAACGGGCAATATCTTTGTTGCCTGTAAAGTTGAACTCATCGGGATTCTGTTCGTGCAGATTCCAGAACACATACAAGCAAAGGGTGTTCATTCCAAGTGATTTACACATCTCAATGCGTTGTTCCCAATAAGCATCGGGAATACGAGGATAGTGTATCTCTGCTGCTTTGATAACAAAAGGCTTGTCATTCAGCAGGAATGTATTCTTGCCTGCCTTGAATGTTCCTCCTGCCGGCTGCGTCTGCGCGCTAGAACAAGCAGCCATGCTAAAAATTAACGTAAATAATAAGGATCTAAATAAATAATTCATACTATTAAATGTTTGTGTTATTATAGTGAGGTATTACCCTACAACTTCTATTTTACTTCTGCCATTCACCGTTTTCTCTACCCTGACCTGAGTGGCTATATGTTCGTTCATCTCGCTTACATGAGAGATTACACCAATTTTACGGCCTTGCGTTTGAAGTCGCTCAAGCGCATCCATGGCAACACCCAGTGTTTCTGCATCCAGAGAGCCAAAACCTTCATCGATAAAGAGAGATTCTACCTTCATGCGGTTAGATGACAGAGACGATAGCCCCAAAGCCAATGCCAGAGAGACCAGAAACGATTCTCCACCCGACAGTGTATGCACACTCCTTATCTCGCCAAGCATATCCAGGTCGATAACTTCCAGTCCCAGGGTTTCAGGGATCCGTTTCAGTTCGTAACGCTTGGAAAGTTCCTGCAGATGCTTATTGGCGTAAGTAAGCAACACATCGAGCGTGTAGCCCTGAGCAATCTCCTTAAATTTAGAGCCGGAAGCCGATCCAAAGAGCTGATTAAGTTTCTTCCAGTTCTCAGCCAAAGCCTCTTTTACAGGAAGTTCTTTCTCAATCTTCTTCACCTTTTCCTTGCCTTGTTTATGGCTGGCAAAGGTTGCATCAATCGTAGCATCTCGCTTCAGCATAGCATCCAGCTGGGTGTTTGCATCCTGTAATTGAGTCTGCAGGTTATCCATTGATTCCTCCTCACCCTGCGGACGGACTTCGGCTGACTGATGTTGTTCCAGCTTCTTCTTACGTTCATCTAACGTAGCACCGATGGTAATTTCATTCTTTTTCAGCTGATCGAGAGCCCTATTCTCATTCGTTAGCCATGCGCTATCTTTTTGCAGGAATTCGGCTAACAGTTCCAATGTAATTGCCCCGTTCTTTCGTGCAATCCACTCTCCTACACTGTTTTGCAATATTTTATTGCGCTCATCCAGCCGTTCAAGCATGGTAGTAACCTCCTTGATTCCCCCTTTCAGACTCTCGCTATTAGCATTCAGTTTATTCAGTTCTTCACTCAATTTCCTGAATTCCTCTTCAACGCCCTTTTTCTCTTTTTGGAAAGCACCGGCCACCTCATCAGCCTTTTTACCGTCCAGCAGTTTTTTTCTTTCAGCTGCCAGATCATTATATTCTGTGCGATAATCAGCCAGCTTCTTAGTCTTTTCTTCCTCTCCTTTAATAGCCTCTTCCAGATTCTTTTTTTCTCCTGTAAGAGCCGTCTGCAGGTTTATACTTTTCTCTTTTATTTGATTCAGCTCTATCTGATTACCAGTCCATTCAGCAGCTAGATTCTGAAGTTTTACTTGAAGTACTCCTTGTTCAAATTCAGCTTTCCATGCAGGCAGAGCGGCAAGATAAGAATCGGCATCGGCAAAGGCATCCTTGTATTGCTGAGTGTAGCTCTCAACCATCGTTGCAAGGCGGGTAATCTCCTTATTTGATTCCTCAATACCTGCGTTCAGCTCTTCCAATTGCTTCTTTACACTCTCTTTGGCGCGGTTCAGTTCTTCCTCTTCCAGATTAGCTTCACTGCTTATACCTTCTACACGCAGCGGATGATGCAGACTACCACACACCGGACAAGCCACTCCGTCCGACAGCTTTTCGCGTAGTGCAAGAATCTCTGCCGGCAAAAGTTTATCCAGTCTTTCGGCCTCCTTTTGAAGGATTTCCAGCTTCTTTTTATCACCCTCGAGCACTTCTTTACGGCTCTTAAGCGTCTTTTCACTATTAGCCGACTGCTTCATTGATGTCTGAGCCGTATTCAATAAGCTCACAATCAGCTCCGTACGTGGTATCAGTTCCTTATAGATGCTTTGCGCTTCAAACCAGCTATCAAGTTCCTTTGCCCGTTTTAGCTCATTATCCAACAGTTTTTGAGTGGCAGCGATATTGCCCTCTGTTCGCTCTTTCAAAGCCTTGGCAGCATCAAATTCATTCTTTGCCTGAACGCCGTTGCGTGTAACCACCTCCAACTTAGCATCCAATTCACGTGCACGAAGAATCTCCGGTTCAGCCTTCTCAAAGTCCTCATTTACCTTTTGTTGACGGGCTTCACAAACTTTCAGATTTTCCCTGGCAATAGCAAGTAATTCAGCGTTCTTCTTCTCGTCCTGAAGCTTTGTCTGCAGACTATTTCGGTAAGCAGCACATTGCTTCTGAGAGGTCTGCAATTCATTATAAACATCGCGAATTTCCTGCACTTCATCAACCTTTGCCACATATTCGTATCTAGGTTTCGCTGTTTCAATAGCCGTTTTAGCCTCCCCAAGGAGAGTCTGTGCCTGCGATACTTCCTTAGTAAGCTCCTGCTCCTGCTTAATCCAGCCAATCTTTTGGTTCAGGATTTCAGCACTCTTCTTTATCACTCCGGAACTTTCGGCAATCTGTTTCCGCTCCAGTTCCAAAGCCTCTATCTGCTCTTCCGTGAGCAATTCAATTCCTTTAATCCTATCTTTCAACGCATTGAGTTCAGCATCCGCTTCCTGCGTCTTCCGATAGATAGACTGCGAGATACGCGAATAAACATTGGTACCCGTCAGCTTCTCGAGCAGCTCAGCTTTTTCTGTTGATTTTGCTTTCAGAAACGTGGCAAAATCTCCCTGAGCCAGTAATACGGCGCGGGTAAACTGATCGAACGTGAGGCCGATTAGATCTACTATCTGTTTCAACAGCTCCGTCTTTGTGCCCTGTTCCTCAACAGTAGTTGTGAGATTAACAAGCTTGATGGAGACGTTCCTCAGTCGCCCGGTAAACTTGCTACCAGCCCTTCCTACCGTCCAAGTAGAACGATAATGTTCTCCGCTGAGTGCCACAAAATCGACTTCTGCCATTCCATCCACAGCCCCTCTGCGAAGAATATTCCGACTATCTTTCAGGGTAATGGAATCGTTCTTATTATCCTGAATATTGGCATTGCTGGTTACACTGCTTAACCGTGGTGTAGTATCAAAAAGAGCCAGACACAAAGCATCCAGCAAGGTTGATTTTCCTGCTCCGGTGCTTCCGGTTATGGCAAAAATACCTGCCGACTTCAACGGTTCTGCCGTAAAGTCCAATTCAAAGTCTCCTTCCAGAGAAGCCAGATTCCTTCCTCTAATTGCTAATATCTTCATGCTCTATTTCCTGGATAACGCTTTGCAGCAGGTTCTTCATTGTTTCGGGCATCTCTTCGCCCCCAAATTGTTTCTCAAACTCCATCCTTGCAATCTCCATAGGAGTAATTGCCTGCAGTTCCTCGTAGGTAAAAGTCTTCGATTCTGCATCTCTGCCAACTTGTACAGCACCCAGTCTTGCCAATCGTACTGATTTGGTTTTCAAGGCTTCTTCTATCCTATTCCGAAGTGATGGTTCAGGTTCTGTAATCAGAACTTTCACCTCCAGATATGGAGAGGTTTCTGTGATTTCTCCTTCCGGTAGCTTGTCTATTTCCTCCAGAACTTCCTCCAGAGGCTTTGCTTCATTAGGGATGCTAAGTATCTTAACAGGAGCATCATAAAGCTGTTTTTCAATCTTTGTAACTGCTGCTCCTTCAATCTCTACCAGCGCCACACTTTGCTTGTAGTTCTTCTCGGCAAAGGACATTGGCAGAGGAGCTCCGGCATATCGCACCTCTTCACGGCCGCATACTTGCTGACCACGGTGTAAATGCCCCAAAGCGGTATAAACAATTTCATTTGAGAAAGCATCGGGCGAAACACACTCTTCACCACCAACTATGGTACGTTCCGATCGGTCGTTCTCAGAAACGATACCTCCGGCTGCATGTAAATGTCCCATTGCCACAATGGCCTGGTTGGGTTGCCGTACTTTCAGCACTTCTTGCAACAATGCCTCGTACATCGCCTTTACACCCAGCGGATAGCTCTCTGCTTCGGGATAATCTCCCTGACGAAGATAAGGAACAGCCATGCACCAAGCCACCACTTCACCGTCCTTGGTAAGCGGAACAATCAATCGCTGATAGTCTATCAAGCCATCAGCCGTACGCTTTACAATGCCTTTAATGGTAATATTCATCTCCTCGAGAAGAGGATTAGGAGCCTCCAGTCGTGCTGCCGAATCATGATTACCGGCAATCACCACTACCTGCAAAACTGGATTATCCGTAGTGATCTCCCTTAAGAACTTATAGAACATCTTCTGTGAATCGGCAGAAGGATTCGGAGTGTCGAACACATCTCCCGCAATGAGCAATACGTCCACGCCTTGTTCCCGGATCTGGTCTCTCAACCACCCCAAAAAGTGTAAATGCTCCGCTTTACGGTTATAATCAAAAAAAGTTTGACCGATGTGCCAATCGGCTGTATGGAGTAGTTTTATCATCTTCCTGATTAAAGTATTTTCATACAAAAATAGCTTTTTTTATCAGAGTTACACTACTTCAGACAAGCATAAAATATATTTGAATATTTACAAGACAAGATTGAACTATAATTCTACTACAAAAAGAGCGAAATATCCATTTATCAACTGCTTTTACAGACTTCAATATATTATGCTGTTTCATCGGAGCCGTTTATAAATGTAATACAGCTGGCGTATCCTTGCAAACTTCAATATCCGCTATTTCATTCAGATAACTACTAGTGTCGTAATATTATCCACACTCTTGCAGGCTTCAAGACCTCCCTATTTCATCTCTTTCAGAAACTTCAGGGCATTTGTGGCGTGCTTGTAAGTTCTTATTTGTGAGCTATGCACATACACCACCTTGCCCGTTTTATCTACAATATAAGTAACCCTACCGGGCAAATATCCTAATAAATTAGATGGTACCCTGAACATCTTACGCACTTTATTTCCTTCATCACTTAGTAGCGTATAGAGAAGAGCATTTTCTGTAGCAAACTCCTTATGGCTATCCACCGACTCTCTGCCAATGCCAATAACCATTGCATCGGCCGCTTTAAATGCATCGAGGTTTTCCTGGAATGCCCAAACCTCACGTAAAGTGTTAGGTCCACCGTCTGCATTATAGAAGAAGAGAACCAAATTATGTTTGCCAATCACAGAATCAATAGCCAAAGTATTGCCATTCTGATCCTTAAGCGAGAACGAAGGAACCCGGCTTCCTACGCCTATTTTAGATTTCTCAACTTCTGTTTCTTTTGTATGAGTAAAACCACTAAAATCAAAATAGAAAACAAGCGTAATTAAAATGAGAACCAGATAAGTTCTATAGTAATTTCTGAACTTCTTATATTTAGGGTGATCAACACTATGGCTTCCTATAAGCCCTCGTAGCTCGTCAGTAAGCAGCGGTTTGATATTGATAGTCCAACTATCAGTCTGATACACAATTTTCCTGAATTTACTCCGGTAAGTAAGTAATGGCAATCCCAGTGCTATGAAAAGAATCAGCCAGAAATTATCTAAAAGTAGCATTATCATATTATCAGAATTTATAGGTTATCAAATTATGAGAAATTCACTCCATTGGCCTACTATTATAACAGATTAAATATTAAAATGTTGATAGCACAAAATTATTCGCCACTGATTTTTATTTTATGAAGAATAGATTTCAATTATTGGAGAATGAATTCTGCTTATTGCAGAATAATTAGATATGTAAATAAGTACAATTACATGGAATATCCTCTCAACCCATTGTATTCAGAATTATTCGTTTTACTTTTGAGTGACAAATAACATAATTACATAAAATGAAACCATTAATAAAAACAGTTCCGGCCCTTTTGGGAGGCCTGTCATTTTTCACTGCTGCACATGCACAGCAAGAGAGTAAACGTCCGAATATCATTTTTATTCTGGCAGATGATATGGGTTACGGCGACTTGGCTTGCTACGGAAACAAGGTAGTAAAGACACCAAACATTGACAAACTAGCCAGTGATGGTATCCGATTCACAAACTGCTATGCAGGATCGGCCATCAGTTCACCTTCCAGATGTTCGCTTCTTACAGGCAAGCATACAGGGCATACCACCATCAGAGATAACTTCTGCAAGGCTGGAGGTCTTCCCGGATTGAAAGGCACTAATCCTATCCGCAGAATGCATCTGCTTCCTAACGACACTACTATTGCTACTGTTTTAGGTTCAGCAGGCTACAGAACTTGTTTGGTAAACAAATGGCATCAGGATGGGTTTAATCCCGGAGCCGGACCGCTGGATCGAGGTTTCGATGAATTTTATGGCTGGTTAATCAGTACAGAAAATTCGAATACTCCTTATTATTATCCTGCCCTACGTTTTTATAACCGCGATCTGAAAGTTATTCCAGAGAACAAGAATAACAAACGAGGTATACACGACAGCGATCTGTCTGTAAATGAATCTATAGATTTTATAGATCGTAATAAGAGTAATCCATTCTTCCTGTATCTGGCTTTCGACGTTCCTCATGAACCTTATTTCATTAATAGTCTGGAACCTTATACAAATTCATCTTTATCGGATACGGGCAAATTGTATGCTAGTCTGATTACTCACACCGACGAAGCAATAGGTCGGTTAATTGATCATCTGGAAAAAACAGGCCTGCGTGACAACACGATTATCATTTTTGCATCAGATAATGGAGGTGCAGTGATGGCTCCTCTTGAAGAACTAAACTGCAATGCCGGATTTCGCGGACGAAAAGGAATCTTATACGAAGGAGGTATCAAAGTGCCGTTCATTGTTAATTATCCAAAGCACATAAAAGGTGGACAAACAATGAAGAATCTTATCTACTTCCCGGATGTAATGCCTACCCTTGCCGATTACGCACATGCAAAGCTTCCTCAGCATATCGATGGAATAAGCATCAAAGCCTTACTTGATGGCAAGAAACAAGATACAGACAACCGGGTGTTCTATTGGGAATTCCCTGGAAATCAAGTTGCTGTACGTAAAGGTGACTGGAAGATTGTATCTGTAAAAAAAGGTACTAAGCTTGAGCTGTATAACATCACAAAAGATCCTTACGAGAAAACGAATCTGGCAGAGAAGTATCCAGAGGTGCTAAAAGATCTTGAGAAAGAAATTAAGAAATCGCATGTAGCTTCTCCTAACTGGCCTATCGAAGGAGAATAAAACAAGTTTTAAGTAATTAGAACATTTCCTATTTGAGATCTGAAGATATAAACAGATATAAACATCAAAGGCTGTCAAAGTAGATTTGACAGCCTTTTTATATTTTCAGAAAACTATATAAATAAAGTTTTAATGCTTTTAAATACTGTTAAATAACATATATTATAAAGCATTCACAACCTGATAATTTAAAATTAAGTTAAAATTAAGACTATATAAATGACACATTAATTACCTTTGCACTGCATTTATGTTTTATAATTTTATCTTAATTCATAAATCGGTGTTAGTTTAACAATAGATTAATACAGGTAATTAAATTTAATCATTTAAAAAAGTTATGAAAAAAGTATTTTTACTAGTAGCTGCAGCTTTGTTTGCAAATGCAAGCTTTGCTCAAGGTCAGGAAAAAGCTTTAAAACAGTATGGTTTTTGGGATAACTGGTTTATCCAAGGTCAAATTGGTGGACAGTACACCTTTAGTGAGGGTAACAATGGACCAGCATCTTTCGGAGATAAACTTAGCCCTACTACTGCTCTTAGCGTTGGAAAATTCTTTTCGCCAGAAGTTGGCGCCCGTGTTCAGTTAGGTGGATGGACTTCAAACAACATCAACATGAGTACTTATAAAAATTACGGCGTTAAGTACTTAAACGGAAATGTAGATGCATTGTTCAGTTTAACAAACATCTTCCTACCTTATAAAGAAGACAGAAAATTCAACCTGATTGGTATCTTAGGTATTGGCTATGTACACGGATTTAAAAATTCAGATGAAAATCTGCATGCTACAAACAGCATCGCTCCTCGTGTAGGTTTGCAAGCCGACTACCGTTTATGCAAAGCATGGAGTATAAACTTAGAAGCTAACGGAAACTTATTACGTGACGATTTCAATGGAATCTCTGGCGACGAAAGCTATGACGGTACTTTGAATGTATTGGCTGGTGTTACTTACCGCTTTGGTAAAAGAGGTTTTGCTACTGTAGATGCTGCTGATCCTGCATTGATTCAATCTTTGAATGACCAAATTAATGCACAAAGAGCTCAGATTGAAGAATATAAAGCTTGCTGCGAAAAGAAATCAGCAGAACCAAAGACAACTATTAAAGAAACTCCTGCTGCAAAAGAAAATCTTAATTCAGCTGTAATTTTCCGCATTGGTAAAGCAACTATTGACCCAGCTCAGGAAGTAAATATCTACAGAGCTGCACAATATTTGAAACAAAATCCTGATGCAAAAATAACTGTAGCAAGTTATTGCGACAAGAAAACAGGTACTGCTGCGTTCAACCAAAAATTGAGCGAAAAGCGTTCTGCTGCTGTTGCTAAGGTTTTAAAAGAAAAATATGGTATCAGCGAAAGCAGATTAACTGTTGTAAACAACGGTGATAAAGAACAACCATTCTCTGATAATAATGCATGGAACAGAGTAACTATTATGACTTCTAAATAATAGATTTTTGATATAAATATTAAAAGCTGCCTGAAGTAAATCAGGCAGCTTTTTTATTGCTCTTCTTTTATATTTAAAGTATTACTCTAACAACAAGTCAACAGAGAAAGTACAATTAAAAACCACTCAAGTTTAACCGTCCTCCCGTTACACATTTACCTGAAAGAGATGGTGTAGGTATTGTACTGCTCAGAATAGCATTGATAGTTTCTGATACAGTAGCTCCCGGATGAGAAGTTAGATATAACACAACAGCACCGGTTACGTGAGGTGCAGCCATGGAAGTACCACTCTCAAGAGCATAACTTGAATAAACATTACCCTTTGATTTGAAAGGTATGCAAGACATGATGTCAGATCCTGGAGCAGCAAGGTCAACCGACTTTGGTCCGTAATTTGAGAAACTGGATAAAGCGCCTGTACTTGTGATGGATGCTACAGAGATTATATTGCTATTACTATATGCTGCAGGATAGCTAGCTAGTAATCCATCATCATTGAAACCATCATTACCTGCTGCTGCAACAAATATAATTCCAGCTGCGTTAGCTCTCTCTATCGCATCATACAAAGCCTGAGAATATCCGCTTCCGCTCCATGAGTTATTAGTTGCTACAATATTCACACCTGCTTTTTTAAGTTCAGTAAAGTAATCGATTGCTTTGATAGCATCGGCAGTAGTACCTCCTTTTCTGCCCATGAACTTACCGCTCAGCAATTTTACATTCCAGCATACACCGGCCACACCTACTCCATTATTGCCTGAAGCACCGATTATACCTGCCACATGAGTACCGTGATCATCTAATGCAGCATCAAAGACTTTATTGTTATTTCCTGCGAAATTCCAGCCATACACATCGTCTACATAACCATTTCCATCGTCATCTATTCTGTTACCAGCTATTTCTCCAGGATTTGTTCCTGCATTTGCTGCCAAATCTTCGTGCGTATACATGTATCCTTCATCGATAATACCTACGTATATATCACCGGAACCAGTGTGACCAGCGGCCCATGCACTTGCAGCATCACAACCAAACTCATTCGCTGGTGATGTAGACGGCCCGTACATGCCCCAAAGAGTACCATCCGTAAAGTAAGTATCATTAGCTGCCTCGTCAATTGTATAGATGTAATTAGGTTCTGCATATTCAACCGCTCCTAGCTTCTTCAGGAGCCCAACAGCTTCTTGCACATTCTTTGACGTTTTAACCAAAGAAACACCATCTTTATCACCATTACGTTTCATTGCACGAGTCAGAATCTTCTCGGCCACAACTCCGCTTACATTACTTAAAGCGCTATCTCTTGCTGCAGATGATGAATTACTTTTAAATTTCACAATAACCTCATTAGCCACAAAAAGTGAATCAGACGAACTACTGGATACAGAACGTGTTTGAACTCCCGTTTCCGTTTGAGAATTGACTACAGTCAATGATTCTTCATCCGAACAACCTGGAGTAAGAACAACCGTTGAACCCAGTAAAATAATAGCAGAAAAAATAGGATTAGCAAGGCACTTTTTCATAATTCTTTTTTTAATTACTTTATGCATCAATAAATTACAAATCACAAAAAAATGGCAGAACATTCTGATTTTGAAGAACAACTGTCAATTAGATTACGAAGATAGAATTTTATTTTAATAAAATTGATTGCATTTTAATTAAAATAATGTTCTATTTTAACTGTAAGTTCAACTAATTTTAATAAAATTATACGATAGAAGTACAGAGAAAGAAATAATCTTGAGAAACAGTGGTTCTTCGTCACTTTTGGAGAAAGGTAACTGTTTCAAATGCCTCTCCAACCTATATCCTAAATGCTTTTTGATAAGCCATTTATTGAATCTGATAAAAAGTCAGCTAAACACAATGATTCAGATGTTCAATATAATATCTTCCACCAAAAGTGACGAAGAACCCAAAAAGTAGATTAGGCCTCTGATAATTAAATCTCAGAGGAAAAAGACTATACTTTGATTTTCTAAAGAATACAAATTGATTCGAATCTTCAAACCAATTCTCAAATTAAGTTCTAATAAGCTTAAACGGGGTTGTTCTATTTTCTTAGAAAACCCCATTTACGCTTATTCTAATAATGAGACTATACATTACTTATATATAGCTAATAAATATAGTTATAGCATTACAGATACCTTATCCAGTGCCTACACTATTGCTTATATATAACTAACAAATACGTAATTTATATAGCAACTACCTATTTATAAATTCATTAACTATAAACTATCACCAAAATCTTCTTTAAACTTAGCCATCAGTTTTTGTGGCCAATCAGACGTTGGTTCTAGTTTACCCATGAAGAAACGTAGCACTGGTGGTTCCTCAATAAATCTAAGTCCACCAATCAAATGACGATTCTGATAGAGCCATGCCATACGATCTTCCACATATTTTAATTGAGATAATGTAAACACACGACGAGGTACAGCCAGGCGAAGCAACTCCATGTTAGCTAAAGGCTCAACACCATTTTCATCACGTTGATTGGATAACGTACCACGTTCCATACCTCTGACTCCTGAGATTAAGAAAAAGGCCGCTGCCAATGCTCCCGCAGGATATTGATTTTGTGGTATATGAGAACATATTTGCATGGCATCTACATGGGCTCCAAGAACTCCGGCAGGTTTAACCATCGGCACTCCCTTTGCATCCAGTGAATCTACAAGATACTTAATAAATATCGGACTCTGACTTACAATCGTTTCATCCCAAACCTCGTACAGACCTACTGCCATTGCTTCAACCTCACGGATAGACATACCACCGTAAGTCAGGAAGCCTTCATAAAGAGGTACAAAAACCTGAAGTTTCTTATAAACATCCGTATTATTGGTACATATACCTCCACCTCGTGAACAACTAAGCTTGCGTGCAGAGAAATAACAGATATCAGACAAGCCTGTCATTAGTTTAATAACGGTTGCCATATCAGCGTTTTTAAATTCTTCTTCACGCTGAATTATCAAGTAAGCATTTTCGCCCATCAAACTAGCATCAAGGACAAGTAGCAGACCATATTTATCAGCTATAGCACGTACATCACGAAAATTCTGCATAGAGAAAGGCTGTCCACCAATCAAGTTTGTTGAAGCTTCCATACGGATAAAAGGAACATTTTCGGGACCATAGGACTGTATAACTTCCTCTAGCTTTTCAAGATTCATATTCCCCTTGAATGGATGATCAGAATTTATTACGTAAGCTTCGTCATAAAGCAATTCAGCTATTTGTCCTCCTCTGAGAGTTATGTGAGCCATTGCTGTTGTGAAGTGATAATTCATTGGAATTATGCTTCCCTTCTTTACATAAGCCTCTGACAAAATATTTTCGGCAGCACGTCCCTGGTGAACTGGTAAGAGATATTTTTTATCCAAAACATCCTCGACCGCTTTTTGCAATCGCTCAAAACTTTGAGAACCGGCATAAGCATCATCAGCACGTAGCATTGCCGATACCTGATTATCACTCATAGCATTCGTTCCCGAGTCGGTCAACATATCGAGAAATACATCTCTGGTGCTAAGTTTAAAAGTGTTGAATCCACCTTCATAAAGAGCTTCCATACGGCGTTCCACTGGAACTAGATTGAGTTTTTGAACAATGCGCACTTTGTGCAATTCCAATGGAATATTTTCCCCGCTGTAGAATTTAATTTCCTGCATAATAATAAAAAATGTGTTTACTATATAGATATTTATTTAAAGCCAAGCATAAAAAAATTGCGTACTCTCCGGTCAACAAAGCACGCAATTCAAAAAATAAGAAGTGTCGTTTCGATACACTTTTAAAGTACTACGTTCGCAAATATATGCATTATCTACTAAAAACAAAATAAAATGCAAGTAAATTCATCAAAAATAAGATTTTTATCTATTATTTGGAATAATTATAACAATTATATCCATAATCGTATCAAAAAGAAAGTTATATCATGTTTCGTATATATAAGAATATAAAGAAACTGAAAGATTACAAACAGTTCCAAAGGTTATATCATATTTCGTATATATAAGAATCCTAGGCATTTATAAAAAGAAAGCATTCCCTTTTTAAACTATTTATAGAATGCTAAAAGCACTTAGAAACAAGTCTTGGAATTTATCTTTCACTAATTCCTGTTATTTATACCAAGAGTCTAACTTTTAACTAAAAATATTGATATAAATTGAAAATATTATTGTTTATTTACAATAGACAAAGTAAAGTGAATTTAAAGTGATAGAATTTCTATTTTATAAATTAATCACACTTTGATCATGAAATAACATCAATTAAAACAATTTCAGCAATAATAGAAGTATTACAAAGAATATAATCAAGAACTAGACGTAGCTAACAATATAAACTAAGCTATCTGTTTTAGGCACAAAACAAAAGGATCACCAAGGTAATACTTTCAGAGAATTGAAGTTGCTCGAAAAAGGTATTACTTTAATCAGAAAATGGGTTGTTCAGGAAGTTAGGACAACCCATTTTTTATGCTTTCTGTCTAGCTCTAAAAGTGTTACACAGAATTATGTGTAAAGGACTAAGAGCTTTATTTATATTCTTGTCACAGAAACCTGCAACGGCTATTCAGGAGTAGACATTTTCTTCGTTCATTTTCTTCGATAATTTACCTGAGTTATTTGCTTGGATCATATTCTTCGGTCATTTTCTTTAGTTATTGTTGGTCATTTTGCTTCAGTTATTTAGGTTCTTCGTCACTTTAGGTGCAAGATATTATATTAAGCCTCTTATTTCTGGTGTTTTGTAGACTTTTTATCAGATTTAATAAATGACTTATCAAAAAGCATGTATAATCTTGATTGGATAAGCATTTGAAACTGTTTGCATGCACCAAAAGTGACGAAGAACTGTTATTTATTTGGGTTATTTTTTTCTTATCTTTATCTGATACCATTATTATGATGCATTACCAGACACTTAGTTTTACTTCCAGAGTGTTTTCTTTTTTTTATTTGCTAAGTAAGCCAAGTACTAATTACACAAGATCACGAAGTGATGAAGTATGATTTCTATGGCACTGACAAACTAACAAAGTACTAATTACGCTCTACTACATTACAAAATAAACTTGTCTGAGTATTATATATAAGTATATTATACAAGTATGAGAATTAGGCTCCATTCATTACATAACAGATTACTAATGTTATAGTTAGATATTTATTTTCAATAAAAAACTATTCTTTTAATTGTTTATATCCAATGAATATTTATCTTTGAAAGTCATTTTATTTCAGGCTTCACCTGTATAAGGAAAGCATGAAATAAAACAAAAAAACCAATCAGATCTAAGCAGAAAAACATCTACACGCTATGAAAAGAACGAAGTTATTATCATTAATCATCTCCCTGATATGTTTCTCCTCCTGCAGTGAGTTAAAAGAGTTTCAAGATACTAGTGGCAAAATCACTACCAACGTAACTAGTTGGGGCACTGTTGGAGGTTTTGCTATCAATTCTGGTAGTATAATGAACATGGGAGATCCTGCAACCAACTCATTTATTGACGAATGGAACCTTTCGAACGAATTAGCCGGAGGATTGCCCGGTAGCCTCATAAGTCCAGATGAGAAATTACCTTTGATAACTAACTCTGATGTACCTGCAAAGCAATAATACCGAATATTAAACAATGATAAAATGTCGAAGATTGTCAAATTATTATTTAACCTGATCATATTGTTTACACTTCCAATAGCACTATTTCTGCTCTTTTGGTGGTCGTCCCTACTTTTTACAACCGACAATAAAAAGATAGCAATAGCTGCATTAACAGGCCTTATAGCAGGCTTTATACTTAATTATCTAATTCAAAAGATAAGAAAATACCAAATATACCTGCTTCCCAAATGGATACTAATAATAATATATTCACTTTATAGCATATACACATTTGGCTTTTTTATGGGAGTGCCAATATTCAATCTTATTCCAGGTATTCTGGCAGGGTATTATTGGAGACAAAGAATTCTCTTGCAAAGAACCTCTCCTTACATTTACAAGAAAAGTATAAAAGAGGTTGCTATCTTTACAGCTGTATGGATGAGCGTTATTTCAATGGTAGCCATATATCTGGGATTGACCGACGAATATACAATATCGAATTTAAAAGGAATGCTCAACATATCACTTTCGAAATTACAGCTAACTATATTTGCTGTAATGGGTGGCATATTCCTTACTCTTTTTCAATATTGGATAACACAAAAAGTGATAACAATCAGGCTTCACAACAAACATTAACTTATTAATATGGAACCATCAAAAGGATATGAGAACTACCCCATTCGAATTGTGTTACTCTCAAATATAGTATCACTGGGGATAGATGCACTTGGTTTCTTTATCATTCTCAGATTAGGATTGGTCTATTCCTTAATTTACTTGTTTTACCTCATTATCTTAGAGTACAGACTAATGAAGAGTGGTTGTATAAGCTGCTATTATTGGGGCAAAAGATGCGCTTTCGGGAAAGGGAAACTAAGCTCCTACCTCTTTAAAAAGGGCGATACAAAAAGGTTTTGTGCTAAAGAAATGACATGGAAAGATATGATACCCGACATTATGGTATCACTTATACCATTATCTGTGGGGATTATTCTACTAATTATAAACTTTGATCTGGTTTTACTCATTGCCATACTGCTGCTGGTATTATTAACCACGAGTGGCAATGGTTACGTACGCGGTACACTGGCCTGCAATAACTGCAAACAGAAAGAAACAGGATGCCCGGCATACATGCTCTTTAATAAAAACAAAAAGTCAGATTAAGAGAAGATTACATCTACAATTTCACCTTCTCTAAGCAAAAGAAAAGCATGCTATTATAGCCATAAAGAGAATATATCACTGTTATTATACGTTATTGCATAAAACCCTTCTTCAGTTTTACGCCCCTTTAAGAGAAGAGGTTATAGCAATCATAATCGTTGAGGAATATATTACCTATCAGCTAGCTGTAAGAGAAGATATTACAGCAACTATACGTTATAGCATAAAACCATCTTCAGTTTTTATACCCTTTTAAGAGAAGAGACTATAGCAATTATATTCGTTTTGAGGAATATATTACCTAGCAGCTAGCTGTAAGAGAATATATTACAGCAACTATACGTTATAGCATATAAAAACTATCTTCAGTTTTTACGCCCCTTTAAGAGAAGAGACTATAGCAATTATATCGTTTTGAGGAATATATTACCTAGCAGCTAGCTGTAAGAGAAAAAACTACAGTAATTACACCTTTCTGTTCTTTAAGTAATTAAATAATCTTTGCGTCATCTCATCATTTTCATGCAAAGAAATGCCGGTATAGTCACAAACCTGATTCATTGAAGGCAACCATCTTATAATAAAGCAATCTCTTAGCTTCGGATGATTGAACTCCTTATCGGCTTCAGGTGAGAGAAAAGGAATCAGCTGACTTTTAAAAAGGAGGAACAAGCTCTCTCCACTCGTAGATAAAAAATAAAACCAGAAAGGGAATTGCTCATCAAGTTTGCAAATATAATTTCTAACTTCGGGAACTTCCCACAATTTATTCTCATTATCATTGAATCCTTCAAAAGAAATATCAACTTTTTCCTTAAAATAAAGTGCAGTTTTCTTATCATCCAACAGCTGAGAAAGCGTATTTAAAGCATTAGTGATGTCCAACTGCAATACTTCATTTTTTGTAATAACGATATTCAGAGATTCAGCCCCGGCATTCATCATTTCAGGTAAGTTGATTGTCTTTTGTTCCATAGAGATTAATTAATAAGGATATAATAAATTTGAAGTACGAATATAAATATATTATTTAAACTTAACACCTTCTGTTATGATATTTTTTATTTTCTATACAATTATAAAACTAATCCTGTTTTAAATAAAAAATGGCAAGATAGAATCATCCATCTTGCCATTTCCTGTACTTTCGGAAGTACTATTTATCATCAAATAAATATTTACCACCTTTTTTCATCCAATTTCTTCCTTTGGTAAACATCTCACTGTCATGATGCGATGTTTTATCCTTGTGAGTATTTGTATTCTCAAATTTGTCCTTCTCAATCTTCTTCATTTCACGGATAACCCAGAGCAAGTCGGTCCACGACTCCTTATTATCATGCAGATAAACCTTTAGTGCTTCACATTTCACGATAGACGCTACTCTGCATCCAAAGTGTTTGTAGAACTGGTCCATATCTACAATTTCCTTTCTAACCATAGTACTTGCCGACTCCATAACACCTAAATAATGGAAAAGCTCCAGTTGCTTTGTTTCTTCCTCTTTGGTAGAAGGAGTCTCTACAAAATCAAATTCTCCGAAGTGCAAATCGCGATAAATCTCAAAGTACTTATCTTCATCCAGCATATTTCTAAGCTCAAGAATAGCCTTCATACCATCAATGTTATTCTTTTTGCGATGCTCTCCCAGGAATTTAGACAAACTATAGCTTACTATAAACAAAGCAGATGTAGAAAATAACATAACAGACAACTTGCTATACACAGCTCCTGCTCCAAACCAAAAATAGATCGTTTTTAGCAAGGCATGATTAGCACCGCTACTTCCTAATAACTTGAATGCCACAATTGCGCCTAGCAGAAATATGATAAAGACAAACAGTACCAGATTAATGAACCATATCAAATCCTTAAACAGATCCGTGTTTTTCATTTTTTCCCGAAGGCTCTTTGGAAAAACATAATAGTTTCTGATAAAGAAATCGTGCTGTTTCTTATAGATATGTTTTGAAAAACTTATTATAACAATAATAACTATCGTCCCCAATAATACACTAAACATAATAAAACATTCTATTTTTCTCTGCTGTCCTCACCGCAGAGAGTTATCAATAAAAACGTAAGGACAATTAATTGAGCTTTTATTTAGCTGATATACAGCAAAATAATCACAAATTTACGTTTTCAGTTATTATATCAAATTCATAAATAAAATTTAGACTACAAACTTACATAATAATCTCGGTTTATATGCGTGCCACATAAAAATATGGCTTTTATTTATAGACTACAAATATAAAGAATTTAGTTTGTTTTAGGGCTATTCCAATTGAGAAAGAAACACCACAAACACTAGTCAGAAGCCATTTGGCTTTCATCAGGCCTGTCGGGAACACTATGCTTATCCTTCATAATGGGTCCCCTTATCTATTTCGAGTTCACAAGGCTGATCGGAGATAATGTATCCAGCTCTATTCAATGGACCTTCTTATCTATTTCGCGTTCATCAGGCTTGCTGGAGACACTGTGTTCACCTCTCTTTAATAGATTTCCTTATTTCCAGGCTGGCCGAAGATACTGTATCCAACTCTATTCATTGGGCCCTCTTATCTATTTCGTATTCACCAGGCTTGCCCGATGTACTTCTCTGCTTACTCAGCGTTCTCAGTGTTCTCAGCATCCTTCCAATTCTCAGCGCTCTTAGCGTTTTTAGCGTTCTTCGATTTCTCAGCACTCTTCTTATTCTTAGCATTCTTTTTACGCTTTCTATAAGATTTAAAGCCCATAACAAGGAATACCGATACAAGAATAATTACCCACAGATTAGCAATGAATGTAATAACCTGAAGAAATACCTGCCATCCATTCTTAAAAGCATCCCAAAAGTCACCGAAGAAAGTGTTCGATTTAACCGCATTTTTATAGAAAGAAACTTTGAGAGTGCTATAATTAACCTGATCATTCAGATATTTCATACGTCCTTCAATAGACTCAATATCAGCTTGCAAGTCGGTCAGTTGCTTTTGCACAGCAAGAAGATCCTTCAGATCCTTGGCCTTATTTAATAAATCAATCAGTTTGGCTTCAGAAGCCTTTTTAATTTTCAGGCGAGTCTGAGTATCGATATAGTCTTCAGTAACATCTTCAATATCCGTCGATTTATTATCCAGACTCTTGATGTCTGCATTATCAATGATATAAGTCATCAAGCTATCGTATTTAGCTGACGGTACACGGAGTGTTAAGTCACACCCTTTATTTGATTCGTTACTATATTTTTCGTCATTCGAGATATACGCATCAAACTTCTTAACTGCACTTTTAATAAACGCATCAGTCTTATCTATATCATTAGTCCGGAATTTAAGACTCCCATCCTTAATCAGTTTCCGTTCAACAGTATTTATGGAATTGTCCGATTCTTCTTCAGCAAGTTTACTAAGAGTAGTAACTTCGGTCATTTTTTCACTTTCTTTAGCACCACATCCAGTTAATAGAAACATAGATAAGAATATAAAACAGAGTGTTTTTTTCATAGTTAGAAATTTAAATGGTCTAATATTAAATCATCAAAGCAAATTCAATTATGTAAATATAATGACAAAATATTTATTAACAAAACTTTTACCGATATAAATTCCATCTCAGATAAATGTAGTACAAAGAATATACATCACACTTTGATTAAGAGCATAAAAAAGCTGTGTTGGCAAATTAATGAATCACTTCGCCAACACAGCCCAATTTTAAATTACAAGACCCTATTTATCCGAATACAAGCCGATAGTATTTCCTTCACTATCTATAAAAGTTGAGAAGAAGCCCCTTCCCTCCGCCTCTATTTTAGTTTTAGGAATAACAATCTTTCCTCCGTTGGCCACAATTAGAGCGTGAGTAGCCTCCATATCATCACAATTAAGGCTTACCAGTACACCATTTGCAGAAGGAAGGAAACCAGGTGCATAAGAAATAGCACCGGGGCATACCCCCTCTTCCTCGGGGAAACAAGCCATTTTCTCATTCTCACAATCGTAAACAGAAGTCTTCACATTGAGGATAGTTTCATAAAAATTCACGGCTCTACCAAAGTCTGCTGCAGGAATCTCGAAAAATACAAGTAACTTTTTCATAATCTCTAATTTTGTTTGTTATTAATTGACTCTGCAAAAATAGAGCGGATAAGTTTCGTAAAATTGTAAATAAAAGACATTATAAAGGATCAGAGAAATAATCTGAATAAGGATCACAAACAAGCAGATATTCCTTTGGCGTATATCCCGAGAAAGCTTTAAACTCCTTAATAAGATGAGCCTGATCATAGAATCCACATTCATACGCCAATTGAGTAAAATTCTCAGTAGCAGAGTTTTGAAGCAGGTACAACGCCCGTTGCAGACGAACAATGCGAATAAACTCTTTTGGCATCGAACCAACATACTCAGCAAAGACCCTGTTTAATTGTTTGTCGCTCAAACAAGCAATCTGCGACAAATCCGTAACGTTTATCATAGGTTGCTCGTTGATACCTTTTATAACAGCATCAATCCGCTTCATGTTATATTCATCAAAAGAATGCAGACGATTAAGAAGATAGCTCTCAATCATGCTGATGCATTGATTATCATCCACCGTGTCCAGCACACGCTTTTTTAAATCATTCAGCGCCGGGTCTCCAATGTCGTCTAAAGCTATATTCTTTTCATGAAACTCGTACATAGACATAGGGAAAAAGGCTTTTACAGCATAAGGTTGGAAAACAACCACTATCATGTTTATCTTTCCGGTAGAAGTAACATCAGTATAAAATTTAGTCTGTCCGCTGATAAACGACTGAGGTTGCAAGTCATTCCCGAACGATGAAAACAGCCTACTCCCCCTGTGAAACACAATACTCATGCACCCGGTAGAGATAGTACGCTCCGTTACCACCGAATCGTCCTCCGTTTCCAGCACCCAATAGTACTTCACAAAGGGAGCCAGGAGAAGAGAAGGATTTATAACATTGAATTTTTCCATGTTTTGCAGAAATACATTTCAGCGCAAAGATACAGCTGAGCCTGCGACTAAAATAGTAAAAAAGAGACATCCTTACAGATACATCAAAAAGAACCTGCAGAATTATTCTTTCCCTAAAGCCTATAAGCCATCGAGTTAATCATACTTCCCTGAAAAACAAAATGAATTATTCTTTCCCTAAAGCCTATAAGCCATCGAGTTAATCCTACTTCCCTAAAAAACAAAATGAATTATTCTTTCCCTAGAGCCTATAAGCCATCGAGTTAATCCTACTTCCCTAAAAAACAAAATGAATTATTCTTTCCCTAGAGCCTATAAGCCATCGAGTTGATTATGCTTCTATGACGGCACAGTTCAAAAAATCAATCCATTCAAGACCTATAAACCATCAAGTTGATCATACTTCCCTGAAAGGAACAAAGTGAATTATTCTTTCCCAAGCATCCTTTTGATAAGAGCAATTTTATCCTTCCTCTCTAAGGAGTAAGTATCACTCTGCTCGTCGAGATAACTTAAAAAGAACAACGCTTTCTCAAGTAGATTAGCTTTCAGCGCATCATCCGTTTTCAGCAGAGCATCCTGATAGAACAGTTCCGAAATCATTTCTACCATCATAGGCAAGTCTTGCTCTTCACATCTTTCCCTCAGAAAGCCCAATATCGTCATCACATCATATCCATAGAAGAAATCAGAATCCGCCTGAAAATAAGAACCATACAAATCGCTGACACAGTTCTCCTGGTCAGATGGGTTATCCAGGCTCTTCTTCCCATGAATGGCTTTATCCAATGCCTGAAAAAACTCCTGAATTAATTTCATAAAGTAATCTTCTTCGTACATAAATTACATGTTAAACATTAGTATGATAATCAGAGCTAAAACAACAGAACCTATTATTGATGGAATCAGAACAGATTCAGTTCTATACTTCGTAGTTTTACCCACATATTTACCCCAAAAGATAGTGCAAAAAGGTATTGTGGCCAAAATATTGGCAAGATTCAGCACAGATAATCTCATATCAAATTGCATTAAAGCAGGGTATACTGTTGCTCCATAAAGAATAGTGTAAATAGCAACAACAACTTGTCCATGCTTGTTCTTCAGCCTCCTAAGATTGAGAAACATCAGCACTCCACCAAAAAAGACAGAGCAAAAAATCGTAAAAGCATATATTGTCAACCTTGAATAAAGCAAAGGAGCCTCTTGATCCTTTGTTATATTATAATCCCACTCACTAAAAAAACCAAATGGATTTCTGGTATTAACCTTTTCTTCCTTTGATTGCAGGTTATCTCCTTCTCTCAATTCTTGTGATTGCATTTTTTATTCGTTTTAGAGGCCTTGTCTAATGGTTATGGTTACTGGTTAATTATCAAACAAACACCTTTACCAGACTTTAGCAAATTCTTCCCAAGCCTTCGGATTAGTAATAATATTAGCTACAATATTAGAAAGTACATTTTCACCAAAGCCTTTCAATTTATCTATTAATTTAGGTTTAGCTTTTTCTATATCCTTTTCTTCTTCAAAAATTGCTTTTATTTCTTTCTGCTGTTTGCCTGTAAGTTCATCCTTAATTGCTTCCATAAATATCTCAACAACAAGTTGTTGTGACTGTTCCTGTTGCTGAGATTGTGTAAGATTATTAGTTACACTAATACTAGAAGAGTCTATCTTTTTTTCTGGTAGACCTACGGCATCTATATTCTTTATAATCTCTGTTATTTCAGATATAAATGCAGATTTTAGAGATTTAAGCGACATATATGTATAACCGAATCTAATAGCTCCATTTATCATATCTGGTAACTCTTTTTGCATTATTTGTAATGCTAAAATGTGAGCACTGTCTTTATCAAAGTTACAATGTTCTTGAAGCAAAGAAATTACAGATCCAATTTTCCCACTTATTTTAATTGGTTCGCATTTATCTACTTCTTCTTGAATAGCAGTAAGCCGAGTTATAATCTTTTCTATTTCCATATTTCTATTACTTTTCCACTTCAGCAATCAGTTTCTTCACCCATTCCCTAAACCGGGGACATCTATCAAGGATACTGTTAATCCCCACTTCCAAAGCAATTAAGTTACCTTCCAGCACCTTATCGTAAGCGGGATTTATTTTCAATATTCTTTTCGATGGAGCCGTCTCAAGCGAAGAGTTTATATCTTCCGGATTTTCATAGTCATCAACTATCAACTTTGTTTGCTTATGAACGGGCTCTTCACAATACCCTTCAAAACCTTTGTTGGAAGAGAATAATAAAGCTTCAAACTCATGGAGCTGGATGTATGGGATAAATCTTGTATCACTAATTGATTCGAACATAGCTTGTTCTAAAGATTCCACTTTATCGTTGTCGCTATTTAAGCGCATACTATCTTCATATTTAGGAACAGAAGTCGGGATTCTGAAAAAATCGACAAATGTACTGACTATAATATCTTTTTCAGAGTTCAGGAAACGTGTTACATCATTTTTAAGATGCTCGTAATTAACGAATCCTCCTTTACCCGTTTTACTGGTATGGATAAGGATGGGAGTTATATTATAAATACCCTGACTTTGAAAATAAGGTGCTAATGTTTGAGACACAAATTCCTGTTCCGTTTGTCCTTCAACAATAATATAGAGTCTTCTCATTACGGCTGCCCTCCAATAAGATTTTTCTCCCAGAGGTCGCCAATGGAATAATCATTCAGCCATTCAGTCAGTTCGTCAGAAGCTAAACGCGTAAAAGTAGAAGTCCTTTCTTTTCTGTCAACCACCACAACATCTTCCGCATCAAAGTTGTTTACCAGTCCCTGAGACTGTGTAGACACAATAACCTGATGCTTTTTAGATACACTCTTTAGCATTGCAGCCAGCTTGTTAATGGCAAAAGGATGCAAACCAAGCTCAGGTTCATCAATAATGATAGTAACCGGTGGTTCCGGCTGTAAAAGCAATGTAGCCAGAGCAATGAAACGGAGCGTACCGTCAGAGAAGCTATACCCATTGAAATACATGTCACTACCCTTTTCTTTCCACTCCAGCTGAATCTGATTATTATTAATCCTGTCAGGGGTTAAATCGAAACTATCAAAGAACGGAGCAATAGAACGAATCACCCCTTCTATCTTTTTAAACGCCAAAGGATACTGCTGTGACAGATAATATAGATAAGCAGCAAGATTAGAACCATCTTCCCGCAGATATTGGTTGTCAGACACATTACAGAACTTCTTCATGGGAGACGTTTTGCTTGTATCATGGAAATGATATATAATAAAGCTCTGAAGATAGTTCTTTAAGTAATTAGCTCTGAATTCATAATGGTTCTTAATTTCGGATTCATCTACTGCACTATCCCATTTCTTTTTATGCCATATACTATAATTCTTATCTTTGTGAGTTCCATTATTAAAGTAATCACCCGTCCTTTCAATAAACCCCTTATTACTCTGAGTCGGTTTTATTGTGAAGTAAAAAGCATTTTTATTATCAAAATCAATTAATCCATTAATCGCTTCTGAGTTTTTCCGTCCGAAGTACAACAGATTATCTATACCTCCTTTTTCAATAGTATAGCTACCCAATCGCTGATTATACATAGCATTAACCATTTCAAAGAATGATATAAAATTACTCTTCCCCACACCATTAGAGCCAATAAGAACATTCAGTCCTCTCAGTTCTAACTCCAGGTGTTGAATGGATTTATAATTGTGAATTTCAATTTTCTCTATCATACTTATAACTTAATTTCTTCTAACTAGATTCATATATATGCAAAGATAATATAATCTAACTAAATCATTCATCCAATTCACTTCAATTTCATCATGAATTACAAGTTGCCGCAAATATTCTATTGATCAAATCAGCCAACAAGTTGTTGGCCAATTGGAGTATTATCTTTCAACCCCAGAACTTGTAATATTACCTGTCTACCAGAAGAGCACTTAATAGCCTTTCAACTACGGGGGTAACTACAGGGGTGACTTAGGGGGTAAGCTTGCTTTTAAACGTTAGTTTTCTCCTTAGCAAGAAAGTTTGCGATAGCATTTGAATAAACAACGGCAATCAGTCCAACAACAATTCTTATTCCTGAGGATATCAAAGTACTTTTATTTTGTGTACTCATCTGCAAACTTTGAACATAGTTCCATATTTTATAGATAAAATCCGGGAAAGCCCATACAATAATAATCAATCCCATCAGCACCAGAGCAATTTCATATACAGACTTCCTGCTTACCGTAAAAGGAACATCTTGTTCAAAGTCGGCCGATTTGCATATCATTCTTACAATCATATCCGTTTTGAAAATAAAACAGAGATCGAGTAGAATCATAACGATAAACACAAACAAAGAAACTCCTGCATACAGCATATTATCCGAGGATAGGTTCTCACTAAAAATCATAGCAGAGAGGTATGCAAAACTTCCTACCATGAGCTGGATAATAGTTACAAAAAAGTATATTCCTAGAATTTTAATGGCAATTTCATAGATATCAGACTTTTTCATAATGTAGTTATAATTTTAGATTGGATAAGACATTAGAGAGTCATTTTTCCGACTTTATCATGAATGTTTTTCATAAAAACATCATATATATTACTTTGAAGAACGTTTAAACGAAATAGGAACAACGTAATATACAGGAACATTAACCCCATCCTGCTTTCCCGGAATCCATTTGGGCATACTATTTATAACCCGAAGAGCTTCTTTGTCAAAAGGGAGATCAAGCGAACGCATTATCTGAGCATCTTTCACATCTCCATCCTTTGAAACAACAAAACGTACATAGACCTTTCCAATAATGTCATCATCCTTACGTTCTTCGGGGAACTTCAAGTTCTTGGCTATAAATTCATTCATTGCCTCTTCTCCTCCTATGTAACAAGGCATTTGCTCTACAGCCGTATAAACAATTTCGGAATTACTCTTGGGAGCAGACATTGTATCATTTTCAGTATTTTCTCCTTTTATTAAATCTATGCTAAACGCATCAACTATATCAACAAGTTTATAAAATTCTACTGGTATAACACAATGCATATCAACCTTTTTGCCATTCCTTTTACTAGGAATCCATCGCGGCATGCCCTTTACTAAACGAACAGCTTCCGCATCGCAGTACTTATCAAGAGATTTCAATACTTTTACATTAACAATATCTCCGGTTTTAGTTACCAAACAATGAATTTTAACTGTACCCTCTATATGTTTCTTTGCAGAGATCTTAGGAAATCGCAAATTATGATAAAAGTATTCATTAAAGGCACTATATCCTCCTGGAAATAAGGGTAATTCCTCTTTTACTGTATAGCTTTTTGTTTTTCGTTGCTGGGGATGAATAGAATCATTTGCCAGTACTGATCCGACTAATATGTAGTCTGATTGGTTTGCATTAGCAGTAGATGCAATACACATTGAAAAGAGTGTAAATGCAATTAAAGTTTTCTTCATAGGTTTCATTGTTGGTTAATCAGTTTTTATCGAGTAAGCACCGCTAACTTATTATATTTTTCAAGTTTATAATATATTACAATTTGAGTATAAAAGTAATGTTTTTTTCTTTAAAAACAAAGGAAAATAGACATTAATTAGTTATTGAAATCCATTCCCCACCCCCTCACCAACCAAACCCCAATAAAAAAAATTCTTTCGCCAATGAAAAAAAATTATTGGCGAATAAATGCATTGAAATAAGAATGATTTTGCATGCAAAAAACACATAATTCCATTAAAACCACAAAATTACAACTGAGGCTTTACAATAAAACATAGAAATTATTTTTTATATTTAACTTTTCAATTTTATTAAAATACATGATATTTTATATACATATTTTTTGTAGTATAGTTTATTTATTTATCTTTGCGCTCCTCTTGAAAATTTAAGTTTCTGGAGAACTCAATTAATTTATTAACCTATAAAATCACATTAACAGGATGATTGAAAAAGACCTATCCTTCTCGCCAGATAACAATACTTGTATAAGAGTCTCGGAAATTGCGAAAGCCTATTTCCCTGATTACCAAAAAACTCAAAGCGCCATGCAGATGCTGCGCAAAAGAATCAGAGAATCTAAAATGCTTTATGAAAAATTACTGGAAGCTGATTACAACGAAAAGAGCCTGCACCTTACTCCCATACAGGCTAAACTTATATTTTACTACTGGGGTACGCCCGAAGCTTACAAAGCTAAACATGCCAAAGATTAGCACAAATGTTTGTTTGTCCGTTTTTTAAATTTCTGCATAACCGGTTTTTACATCAAATCGAAGCAAATTGCACAGTTTATAATTTATTATAAACAATATATTTAATCTTTTATTTATTCGGGGCCCTTTACCGGGCCCTCTCTTTTTAAATCACGTTCATATTAACTTATAAATCAGCAACATACAAGAGCAAAAAGTGGGCCCATTTGTGGGCCCGCTTTTTGCTCAACATTTTCACCTAAAAAGTTAAATCCAATCTCATTAAATAACTAAATATCTGCTTTTTCTATTTTTTATCTTAAACCAACGATTTATACTACTTTTACCCTTTTTGCCCCGATTTAACCCATTTATTTGGAGGGTGTTTTATCTTTCCATACTTTTGACCACACAAACAAAGAAATCGTTTTGAGCCTAACTAAAAAATAAATTTATACCGATGGAAAAGAATGAAATTTTGCCTTACAATGCGCTAACAAGTGGATATATCTTAATCCCTAAAAAATTATTATTCGAGTCACTAAAACAGAAAGACAATGAACTCAGTTACCTGGAAGCTTTCTTAATGGTTTTAACCAAAGTGAACTTTAAGGATACGGTAGCTACTATTTACAACGAGAAAATTATTTGCCACAGAGGTGAATCGATGATTTCCATGCGCAAATGGGCCGAATTATTTCACTGGAAGCGGCATAAAACCAGACGTTTCTTTGCCAGAATGGAGAAGAACAAACTGATTCAGACTATCCCGATGGAAAATGGGCTAAATATTATACGTGTGATAAACTACGATCTGTGGACCAGCAAGTGCAAAGAGGTTAATGAGGAAAAACCAAAAACCAAAACAGACGAGAGTTTCGACGAGTTCTGGGACGCATACCACGAGGTTACTCAAACGCCTAAAAGGGAGATTGTTCCTGCCCGCAGGGAGTGGTCGAAGCTCACTTTAAGGGAACGTAGAATTGCCCTGGAGCAGATTAACTATTACTACCACAGTCTTGAAAACACAAAGTACATTAAGCGGGCTTTCAGGTACTTAAAAGACAAATCTTTTCTTAACGAGTAATTTTATTAATATTTATATAGCTAAAATATTACTATGAATAAAAATATAAACATGCCTTTTGCGCTGGATTACGAGGAAGCCATTCTGGGTGCTTTACTACTGGAAACCAAGGCGATGCCTATTGCCAGTCAGTACCTTCGCCCGGAAATGTTTTACGATGACAAGCATCAACAGATTTACAGCGCTATAGAGGGCATGTTTAATGAGGGGCGCAGCATTGATATTATCACTGTGACCGAGGAACTGAAGCGGCGCGGCAAACTGGAGGAAGTGGGCGGACCGTTTGCCATTGTGCAGCTGAGCAGCAGGGTGGCTAGCTCGGCTCACCTGGAAACGCACTCGCAGACGCTGAAAGATTACTTTATTCACAGGGAACTGATAAAGGGACTGAGCGATTCGCTGAGCAAGGCTGTGGACTTGACTTTCTACACCGAGGATGTGATTTGCAACACGCAGGAGATGCTGGACGAGATTGGGAAGGATTCCAGCTGGACCAGATCTCTACGCGAAATGGATGTGCTGATGAAGGACACCGTTAATCTGGCTGCCATCCGCAGAGACAAGTCGCAAGACGGGGTTACGGGAATTCCTACGGGTATAAAGGCGCTGGATGAGCTCACAGCCGGTTGGCAGAATGGCGATCTCAACATCATTGCGGCTCGCCCCTCGGTGGGTAAAACCATGATGGCGCTGTTCTTGGCCAAGGTGGCGGCTCAGGCGGGATTCAACGCGCTGTTCTGCAGCATCGAGATGCAGGGCGAAAAGCTGGGCGACCGTCTTATTTTGCTGGAGAGTGACATCAATCCGCAGGACTGGCGCACGGGGCAAACCGGCACGGAAGAGTGGATAGCGGCGCAGGATACGGCCCGGGAACTGGCTCGCTTGCCAATGCGGATTGATGATAATCCGTCTATGAGTATGGATTACATCCGGGCGGAGGCTCGTTTGTTAAAGAGCAAGGGCAAGTGCGACATTGTGTTTATCGACTACCTGCAGCTTAGTGATATGAGAACGGGCGACAAGGGGTTTCGCAACCGTGAGCAGGACGTGGCCGTTGCTACCCGGAAGGCGAAGATGATTGCCAAGGAACTCGACTGCCCAGTGATTCTGCTCAGTCAGCTGAACCGTGATGCCGAGTCGAGGCCGGGCAAGCGTCCGCAGTTGGCCGATCTACGCGAGAGTGGTGCCATAGAACAGGATGCCGATTTGGTATTGCTGCTCTACCGTCCTGCCATGGGTGGCATGGCAACCGACAAGGAAACCGGATATCCTACGGATGGCCTGGGCATACTGATTGCCGCCAAGCATCGTAACGGACAGACGGGCAATGTCTACTTCTCGCACAACAAGAGTATGACGAAGATTGAGGATTATGTTCCGGTAATGGAGCAGCTTGTGCGCAACAGTAATAAGGCGAATGCAGGGCAATCGCAAGAGCCGGAGAAACAGCCTCTACCGGAGATTGGGAATTTGTTTACTAAGTAAAGGTTTAAGAGATTACTATACAATAAAATTTTTCTCTTAAAAAGACTACCCCAGGAATGAGCAAGCAGCAATGATGTTCACTCTTTGGAAATGGAAATTACTATACTATTTGATTGTTCTTTTTTGTAAGAAATGAGTTTAAACAATGTGATGTTTACTTTATTAGAAGAAAATAGTGAGGCCGTATTGATAAAATTAGTATATTTGTAAAATAAATATGCCCTTATAATAAATTTAGATTATGGCTAACGCTGATCAAATACTTACTCTCATAAAGAGCCATATAGAAGGAGATGAAGAACGTTTCCGAACCACTGCTCTTCAGATTTCTGCATTAGAAGCAAAAGCAGGACATACTGTATTAGCCCGTTCTATTAACGAACTTATAAAATCAAAGCAAAAGCTCATTCTTAAACCGGCGTTTCGACCAATTCAATCAGATCTTCAAGAATTTGTATTGGAGATAGAAAACCCGTATCGTTTTACAGATTTAGTATGCAATGAAAATGTCTCATTTAAAATTAAACGAGTTATAAATGAATATGTTCAGCGTGAAAAGCTATATCAGTTTAACCTTGAAAATAGAAGAAAACTATTATTAGCTGGTCCTTCGGGCACAGGCAAAACGATGACAGCATCCATTATTGCTAATGAATTGGATAAACCACTATATATAGTTTTGATGGAAAAAGTGGTAACAAAGTTCATGGGTGAAACAAGTTTGAAATTACGTAAAATATTCGACTTTATTCAAGAAATACCAGGTGTTTACCTTTTTGACGAATTTGACGCAATTGGTTCTCAACGGGGTATGGATAATGAAGTTGGAGAAATGCGTCGTATATTAAATTCGTTTTTACAATTCATGGAACGAGATCATTCTGAAAGTCTCATTCTTGCTGCTACAAACAATCTGGACGTTCTTGATAAAGCTTTATTTCGCAGATTCGATGATGTAATAGAGTATTCATTGCCTGCAGATGAAGAAATCATAGAAATACTTGAGCGAAAATTAAATAATTTCGCGTCAAATTTAAATTTTCATTCCTTACTACCAGCTCTTAGATCAATGAGTCATGCGGAAATTACTATTATATGCACGGACGCAATAAAAGAAGCGCTATTAAATAATAAGGAAATTGATATTCATTTAATTGATAGTATTGTGTCACAACGCTATTCGGCATATAAAAAAGTTGATTAACTAAATGAAGGAATATCAACATATACTTTTGAACAAGGATTGGGTAAAGACTAATGAATACAAAGCTCAAGCCGGTCGATCAAAAAAAGCTCCAGACAAATCAAGAAAAGAACAATATGACTTCCTTTCTGACTCATATCGAGATGTACTAGCAGCAATTCATGCAAAATATGCAGAATTAGAGAATCAAAACATTAAAGTTGCTAATGGTACTTATATAGATTTTGACTTATATGCAGATAGTGTAAATCTCGATTCTTTTGATACTAAAAATGGCGGTGTTTTAATGAATATTCAGAATACTGCAAATAATGGTGGAATTCTAAAAAGTACTTTATTCATTCCCAATGATAATGCATCTTGGTTGCCCAAGAAATTGGAAGATTATTCTAATCCTGAAAAGGATAGGAAAAATGAAAACACAGGAGAAGTATCTCCTCGAAACCAGAGAATGATCAATAGCATTATCGCTATTAAATCATCATCGCTTTCATCTTTTTTCACACTGGAAGATTCTAATTCTGTGGAATCAATACCTGAGAATATTGTTCAACCTTATGAATTTTGGGTTGAAAAGAAAGGATTAGAAAACAATGCTTTTTTCACTGTATTGGATAGATTGGGAATACGTTACAACAATAATTCTTTATGTTTTAAAAATATAAGTGTTTTCTTAGTATTTGCCACTAAGGAACAACTAGAAAAAGCTGTTCTTTGTGTGGATTATCTATCAGAGATACGTTATTACAAACAGCCTTCTATTCTAACAAACATAGAATCAGTTAAGGAAGAGAATAATTGGTGCGATATCATAAAAAATGATGTAGTGCAAACAAACGAATTCAGTGCAAGAATAGGCATTCTGGATTCCGGTGTTAACAATGGCCATCCTTTGCTGTGTGATTATTTACCTCAAGAACGCTGTAAAACAGTAATTAACTCTCCGGTTCGTGATCGTTCTAATCACGGGACTGGTATGGCTGGTTTGGCATTGTATGGAGACTTGACAGATGTGATTTATTCACGTAAACCTTGTATAGTGAACCACGACCTGGCTTCTGTAAAAATGATGCCTGCCAATGATGAAAAGCCCAATGATCCTGATTTATATGGGGTAATTACTGAAGATGCTATAGATAATGCAAATAAATTAGGCGCAAATATCATGTGTATGGCAATCACCGCAGAATCTATACTAGATGGAGATGCAAGTTCCTGGTCGAGCGCATTGGACAGAGCTATTTATAAAGATGGAATAAATTCTGAACTGATGTTTGTTTCTGCGGGAAATATTTATAGTACTGATGGGGTTGCTTATCCAAATTTCAATATTAATAATCCAATTGGAGATCCTGCACAGGCATGGAATGCTATTACCGTTGGTGCCTATACTGAAAAATGTTTAATTTCAGATCCTACTTATTCAGAGAAACAGGTTCTTGCGTCTAAAGGCGGTTTGTCTCCTTATAGTAGAACCTCTGTCTTGTGGGATAAAAAATGCATAAAGCCTGAAATCGTTATGGAAGGTGGAAATGCATATGATGAAAGTGGCGATTTGATTACGCATAACGATTTAACTCTAGTAACGACAAGTTCTACGATTGATTATCATAAATTTAACCGTTTTTATGCTACTAGTGCAGCTACAGCATTAGCCTCAAATCTTGCAGCTAAAATTAAAACTGAAAATCCGACTCTATCTAATGAGTCTATCAGGGCACTAATGATTCATTCATCGGAATGGACACAAGGAATGGTAGAATGTGCAAAAACAGAAGATGACAAAGTTAGTTTGGATGTTCTAATGCATAGTTGTGGCTATGGAACACCTGTTGAAAGAAAGGCTCTAAAGTGTAATGATAACTATGTAGTTTTTATTGTTGAAAATGAAATCTTTCCATTAGAAGAAGGAAAAAACAAAAATGTAAAGTTTGCGAACATGCATTATTATGATTTACCTTGGCCAAAGGATATTCTGTTGGATTTAGGTGAAAAGGATGTTCGTATGAAAATCACGTTGTCATACTATATAGATCCAGCGCCGGGAAGACGCGCTTGGAAAAATAAGCATCTCTATCAATCGTTGGGATTAAGATTTGATGTAAATACAGATCTGGAAAATAAAGATGCCTTCTTGAAAAGAGTTAGTAGACTACAACAAGAGGAAGAAGAAGGTAATTTTTCGAGTCGTAATGATACACAAAGATGGCAGATTGGGATTCAAAGGCGAAATCAGGGTTGTATTCATTCGGATTGGATAAAAGGTACGGCAGCTTCTTTAGCTAATTGTAATATGGTTGCAATCTATCCTGTTGGAGGCTGGTGGAAATATAATAAAGAAAAGGTCAAGTGTTCTATAAAGTATTCGTTAGTAGTATCACTTGAAACGCCAGATATGGAAATCTATTCTGAAATTAAGCAATTAGTGGATATCGCAACTGCTATTTCTGTTTCGTAAAAAGCACATTAAACATATAAAAAAATTACCTCTCCACTTTCAATCTATAAATAAAATAAGCGCTTATCATACGTAAGATCAAACAGTATCTAATCGAGTAGGAGGAAAATGAAATAGTTTTCCTCCTATTTCATTTTCCGACCTCTCACACCACCGTACGTGCGGTTCCGCATACGGCGGTTCCTTATTTACGATACATTTTACTGTAATAGTCCAACA
>Ga0183096_1000231_pt1 | contig 97661 bp, 100 predicted proteins | sample Biomet5_FD_127791 | JGI IMG/M metagenome (GOLD analysis project Ga0183096, IMG submission 127791) | Microbial communities from bioreactor (seeded with sewage sludge) at LBNL, California, USA - Biofuel metagenome 5 (version 2) (version 3) | ecosystem: Engineered > Bioreactor > Anaerobic >...
GGCCGCGCAATGACGATGGTCGACGAGCTGAAGTAATTCCCCTCCCCCCTTTCCGCCCGGAAAGGGGGTTGCTTTTCCCCGGTTTACTCAATGTTTATCCCCACAACAACATAATCAGCGTTAAACTGTATGGTAATAAACGCAGCCTATTGAAATACAATGTCTTACTTATATATCAGCCACTTAGAATAATTCTGATTCGGACATTATCGGACAATAACGGCCATTTTAGCGCCCCAAATCATGCCCCCAACACAAATTTGCCCCCAAATCCGCCCCCAAAATATACTCTTTTGCGTAGCTCCTTCAAGTTTCGCAACGTCCTACTTTACCGCCTCACTTAAACACATAATCATACCCCTGTTTCAAAATCATAAAGTTTCGATGCGCACCTGTTTTTTCCCCCAGCCCTATACTTTCAGTCTAACATCTGACTGGAGTTTTCTATGTGTGGTCGTTTTGCACAAGCTCAACCCCGTGAAGAATATCTGTCATACCTAGCCGACGAAGCTGATAGAGACATCGCATATGACCCAGAGCCAATTGGCCGTTACAACGTCGCGCCCGGAACCAAAGTTTTATTGTTGAGCGAACACGACGAATAACTGCACCTCGATCCCGTACTGTGGTCATATACGCCTGGATGGTGGGATAAACCGCCTTTAATTAACGTGCGAGTCGAAACGGCGGCTACAAGCGCATGTTTAAACCGTTATGGCAGTATGGCCGTGCAATCTGCTTTGCCGATGCTGATTTGAATGGAAAATTGAAGGAGACAAGAAGTAGCCTTATTTCATTCTCCGCGCCGACGGCCAGCCCATTTTCATAGCAGCGATCGGCTGTACTCCGGTCGAACGCGCGATGGAACTGAAGGTTTTCTTATTGTAACGGCTACAGTTGATAAAGGTCTGGCTGATATACGCAGCCGTCGGCCACAGGTTTCTTCAACCGCTGATATTCATTCTTCAGTTTCCGCAGACACCGCAATTTTGTCACACCCAGAAGGCAAATTTCTTCTTCCAGTTGTAAAAAGTGGCCTCAGAAATCCCCATTTTTCTGCAAACTTCCCCGACGCGGGTGCCGGTTTCGGCCTGTTTCAGCGCAAACGCGCTCTGTTCTTCGGTATAACGGGTCTTTTTCATGGCGATGTGCCTCTCTGTGAGATGGAAGAAAGACCGGAGACTTCAGTTTAGACTGGCACTGTTTTCAGGGAGAAGATCATAAAATATAAAACTATCTCACAACCAGTACAGGACATTTCGCATATCGAACAACAGCAGAGGCATTTGAACCTAATAAATACGTTGAAATATCAGGGCGATGAGAGGAAATGATAATTAAGTCCGCCCCAATCACCCCAGCGAATTCAAGTATTTTATCCTTTGGTGTACCTACTATTACATGTGTTTTAATCTTAAAGTTTGGTAATTTGAACTGTTTAACAATATCATCTAATTTTAACAATACATCTTTCTGAAGATCTTTTACCCTCGGCATTTCAGCCGAAAATGCCATACCAAGTGCTGAATAGTAAGGCAAAGATGGAATAACCGTTAGAAAATGGACTTGTGTTGTATTAATAACTGATTGAGTCTGAACATGAGGAATCACTGACTGTATCAAACTGGTCTCATCAATATCAATTGGTACGAGAATAATACTGTACATTTTTGCCTCCGGAAATTCTTCATGAGAACGCATTATTTTCACAGAACGAGCGAAGTGAAAGTCAAGTTGCCTTAGCATACCCAGAAATTATTTAAACCTAGTTTGCTAATGGTTAAGTGATTATGTGCAACATTCAACCCACCTTATATTAAACACTGAAAATACATTATTTAATAACAAGAACCGAGCACTTCGCATGCCTAATTACAGTAGAAACATTTGAGCCTATAAAGTTATGTAAATCAGGCGCTCGAGATGACATAATTATTAAGTCAGCACCAATCTTGTCAGCTAACTTGAGTATTTCATCCTTAGGCGATCCTGTTGCAATATATGTTTGAACCATACTTGGCGGTATTTTAAATTGTGCAACTACAGTATCGAGCTTTGATAATACCCGCCACTGAATTTCATTAATATCTAAAAACTCCTCTGGATAGGACAATCCTAATGAAGAAAAAATATTTATTGCAGGAATTACTGTAAGGAAATGGACTTTGGCAGAATTATTTAAAGCATAATTCTGTACATGAGGAATCATTTGCATGTTCAATTTCTTTTCTGATATATCAATCGGCACTAAAATAGAACTATACATATCAGTCACCTTTTTTAATCTGATAAGTTTAGTCTATCTGGTGATAAATGTTTGGGTTACTCTGTGCTAATAAATACTCAATTCAACCTTAGACGCAATGCAATAAACTTTTTGTATATTGTTTTATATATCTATCTTATCGATTTCTTCTGATTGCAACTGAGGATGCACAGTGGAACATACTGTCAACATCGTGTAATGTGATCAATAATCCTGTTTTTTTTGGATAGTAAGTCATTATGAAACATCGCATGCAACATCCTAGATCCGAGCTAATATTTTAATGACCCATTTCACTAACTAAAGTTAACTATCATGTTTCTATGCAGGCACTAAAAGTCATTTTACCATTTAAATATCATTCAATATCAAACACATAGAGGCAATATGAATTTCCACTCATTACAGAGTAATAAAAGAAGGTGAAAATGCAGATCACAATGAAGATTTTATGAATATTTAAAAGTAGATTTATAATCTACTTTAATAAACGAGTATGTTTGTCTGTAAGTAACTGTAAATCCTGTTAACACTATTCGAAAACATGCGGAGAAGAATGCGGTATGAGAAACAATACAGAAATTCAAAAAGTAGGATATGATGTTGAAAGTTTCAGAGAAGCTGTACAGCCATTAATTATGTGGCTTAACGAAAACTCCAATTACCATGCCACGGTGATTGTTGATATGAGTCGAGCCACTCTATTAACTGGTAAAATTATTATTAGGACAGATGATTTTTTTAAAGAATGGGAATAATGAGATTTTAATCGAGATTTTTATCATTCAAAGTTTCTAATATAGCCAGTCGCTTTACCAGCAAAATGAGGTGCAATAGCCTGATGGATTTCAAAATTCAGTTTATCCATAGCGATATCATTCCTTTTTTAGATTTTTAACCTTTATTAATGGCTGCCACGTTCATTTTTACGTGATTATTAAAAAATCATGAACGATTATTCTACACAAGGATGACAAGATAACTTCCCATGCCCTTCTTTTTATTAAATTTATAACCCTGTCTAAACTGCTGGAATTGAAAACACATTTTTACACCAATTGATGGTGTCATAAACTATAATCAATCATATAATCAATCATATAATCAATCATATAATCAATCAACTAAATTAGACTATGAGACTATGACTATGTATGAAGGTTCGTCATTAAGAAATGAATATTAATCACGAAATTTTATGCCACATTAAAATCTCAAACAATATAAATATATGGATTATGGTTTTATTTTAGAAAAAAACACACCACCCAATGTTTTAATATTATCTTTCTACAATAATTTAACCGCTGATAGAGGTATTTATGTTAAATGAATATTTTGGTTCTGATTTAACAGCTACAGAAGAGCAACGAAGAAGACTTCTTGCTGTAAAAGCTGCACTTGAAATTGCACTTGCTTCCGCATCTTCTTCTTCAGGAGCGAGTACCGGTGGGAAAATGTTTTATGACATGACTCACGCCGGTGAATTAATATCTCAACTTGCGGACGTAATACAGGATGCTCTAGAAATAAATGATAAATTATAACAATGGAGTTAATGAATCTAATAAAATAGTGAGGAATACTTGAAAAATATTTATGTGCAGATGTTTATGTTTTTAGTTGAAAAATAAGCCACTTAACACTCTCTCAAAATATGTTTTTTATTTATAATAATTGATGAGTAAGAGCCTGTGTTAAACATCGTAAATCGATTCATATTTACGGGAAAAGACTCAAAGGTTGACAAGTAGTTATGATAAAGAGAGTTGGGTTAATGCCCTTAGCTTCGGCCATTTCCTTAACAAAGGTAACGAGTTCTGAATCAATGTTATCAATCATGTCAACATAAAGTATATGGTATCCCTTTTCCTGAAGGATCCATGATGAATTGTAAGTTTCCCAAGAAAGAAAAACTTTCATAAAATCACCTCAGTAAGATAGTTGTAAGTGTAACTTATTGTTAATCTCCAAGTAATAATATATTATAGCATACTTATAGTTACTGTCTTTTTAATTTTGAAGAAACATCATTCTTATGGACTTTAGCATTGATTTACCATTCCCAATAAAATATTTAAACCACTCTATTTTGTTTTTATGTATGTGCACATCAAGATTATTTAAAATGAGGTGAAGCATGAACCAAGACAATCATAAAAATAAAGAAAACCATAACTTTCGTCTGTATCAACCTTTAAAGGATGGTTCCCATACATTTGGAGAACATTGGTTTGCTTTAAAAGCGGAAGCATTCGCTCGATTATTTGGAACACCAAAATTTTTGGTTTGCCAAACTGTAGTGGTTATGGTTTGGATCTATTTAAACACTTCCGGTGTAACATATTATGATCCTTATCCATTTATTCTTCTCAACTTGGCTTTCAGTCTTCAGGCCGCTTATGCAGCACCACTTATACTGCTCGCACAAACTCAACAGACTAAGAGAGACCTAGCGCATGCTCTAGCCGATGCTAAACACCGGGAAGATTTAGATGAAGCAATGGCTAAACGACAAACAAGCTCGGAATTACATTCAATACAGATTTTTACATTGTTAAAACAAAATACAGAACTAACTATCCTTATCAAGGATATGACCGAAAGAATAGACTCACTGACGCAGGAATTAGCGAAGGCTCAAGGGGTTTGCAACACATAGCTTTATTATCCTCTGAGAATAAATATTAAGGTGTCTACTGCCAGCAGATCGCCAGCAACTTTGACGATATACGTCGAACTGGGATGTGAAACACGAAGCTCATTCAGATCAATGTGCTGCTCGACATATTCTGCAGTCGGGCTGTTGAATCAGCACTGAACTAAGTCACTGAATAGTGGAAGCGCGATAATTTCTCGAAGTTCTGTTGGCCTGATGAATTCCATTACACATACCTCAAACACTGATTTTATATACAGTAATTTTAATTATAAATCTGCGCAAGACGCAGGCCCGGCCGTCACAGCTCAAAGCTTCGCCGTTTCGTTTCTAAGTTTTTCTCTCGCTTCTAATTATGGCTTTTGTAAATTTTTCGATCATGGCTCAGTGTGAGCAGAATTAAGCCATCTTTGAAACAGCTAGTGAAAGCTCGTCTTTAAGCGCAGTTCGGGCCATATTCCAGGTGCTGCTCTCGGGTATTTCAACGCGAACTGAAACAAAGCTATCGGCAGGAATGTCAATTGGCTCTCTATCGTTCACCCCATCAACGATATTTTGTGCGAATTTTGGCGCGTCTGAATGGGTACGGTGGAACGTTAAAACGGTAACTGAGCCATCGGCATTAACTGTGTAATCAAGCCAGATACGAGGTTGCTTGTTTCTGTCCCGCGGGATTTCAAAGCCACCATCAGTACCGCCCCATGCTGCATCAGCATTTAGCCCCGTGTAACCTTCAATGAGGTACTGCCCAACATCCAAAAGAGTGACCGTAACCCCTTCTGATTCGTCGTTAGTTCCATATTGTCCATCCCCGTAAATATTAACGATCGGGGATGCTCGCTTGATAAACCCGTTTGAATCGACAGTTGTATTATGTGAATGCAAAAGCTCCATTACGGTAATGTTTCCGGTCGGTAACGTGGAGCTGTAGGATGCCTTCGCAATAAACGCCCTGTTTGAAGTTCCATATCCTATGCCAAGCTCGCCCCACTCAGAGGGAGTCGGCCCGGGTAAAACCTGAATAACACAACTTTCAGGAAATAATGCTCCAGATACTCCTAGCTCGTATATCCCATCCCAGATTTTTTGAACTGGGTTGGCTGATGCCCCTCGGCCTGCATGGACCGTTGCAATTTTCCCGATCTCAAATCCAACATCTTTTTGTGCAGCACTTCCTAAGTCGTTAATAGCGTCGAACCGCGAATCGTTACCGCCAGCCACCGTTCCCGCAGTTGTTCCGATGTTCCTGGTGGCGCTGTCTCCTAAACCGACCTTTATTCATCGCCTTTATTAACTAGGGCTATCTCGGCTGCACGCATTTTTTTGTTGAACAACGAATCGGCTGGCATTTCCACACGAACACTGATGAACTGGTCAGCCGGGATATCAATTTGGTCACCGTCAGCAAAGCCATCAATGAGGTTTTGCGCAAATTCCGGAGCCTGCGAGTGAGTACGGTGGAACGTCTTAACAAGCACAGAACCGTCAGCATTAACTTCGTAATCAAGCCATAACAGCGGCTGCTTATTCCTGTCTGTGGGGATCTCAAAACCACCATCGATGCCGCCCCATGCAGCATCAGCATTCAGCCCCGTGCAACCTTCAATCAGATACTCCCCCACTGAAGTACGGGTAACCGTCATGGACGTTGCACTGTTCACGGATGAAATCTGGAACATCTGCACCGGGTTTGACATGACGATTATCGTCTGGCCAGCGCGAACCTGGCTCGCCGCAGCGGTCCAGTTTGTGCCCGTCCCGGTGGCGGTATTTCCGTTAATGGCGATGGTGCCAGTGTTATAAAGCATATTTTCTCCAGGCAATAAAAAACCCCGACATGGCGGGGCTTGTTAGTGGGGTTGTGTCAGTACATTGCGGGGATGATGGGAATACTCATTCCGGTATATCTCTCGCCGGTAACAGAATACTTGTCAGTCCATCGGGAACGGACACGGCCATTTCCTCCTTTTACCGAGTTCCCGCTCATAACCAGTCCCTTAGAACGCATGTTGCACCACCCGCTGGCAACTGAAGAGTTAAAACCATAGGAACCAAGTGCAATCATGCTGTTGCCAATATCGACCCAGCTATTGCCCGGTGAATAAAACTGATTGCGGAATATAAATGGACGGCGGGTGGTAGAGAAAGTGCACTGACCAGCTGCGTTGATGAAATTTAATCCCCTCCCCGGTACCGGAGCCTGAACCGCAAAAATCGCAATATCGACATTCACAGAACGAGCAATATCGTCATAGCCCGTGTGATCCTGCCGGGAGTAAATATTATTACCATCACATTCAAGCGTAGCGGCACTGTCATTCCAGCGGGCAAAAACGAGCCCTTTGGCCGGAAGTGTGTAAGTACCATTTACATTGACCGTTCCACTGAAAACACAGGAAGCAATACGGCTGACATCAGTGATCGCAATAAAGTCTGTTGAGTCCTCAATGAGCAAACCACGATTTCCACTCTGCCCTGCAGGTAAAATCTGCCAGACTGTGCCGGGGAATGTTTTATCTTTCCCCCAGCCATCTGATGACCAGACTCTCTGAGTCAGGGTTCCGTTTCCGTTATTGGTTATCCCATCGAGAACCATAATCGTTGTTATCAGATTCGGAGAGCGAGTCACATTCACAACCGAGTTTGATGGAATGAAAAAAGGGGTCGCTCCGGCAACATAGCCCTGAACAGTCATGGTCTGCTGGCCCCATGCCTCCAGAGCCTCCCCACCATAAGACGGACATTTCATTCCGGCAGTGATGGTCATTGCCGGACGCCCGTCATTCAAATCAATATAAAGCCCCCTGGCCATCAAAATTCTCCCAGAACAATACGCCCACCGTTCGACAAATTGACAGTGACACCGTTATTATTGATCGTGACTCCTCCTGTTGAGTTGGTAAATCCAAACTGCCCATTTTGGGCGTAAACCCCACCACGAATCGTCACATTATTGAAAACGGCATAACCCGATTTGTTGATGTGCCAGCCGACGTTCCCGGTTCCGTCCCATGTCGTGGACTGGATGTAATCGCCGATCATCGCATTCTGAATCCACCCCGTACCGATGAATGCCTGGTTGATAAAGGTCTGCCCGTTCTGGATCACAAAAGGCAGCGTAACTGTACCACCTGCCTGAGTAGTGACGGCAAAACGGTCGGCCAGGAAGATTACCTGCGACTGCATCCCTGATGGCGTATTCTCCACCCCGATCCCCATGCCTGCGGCGTAATACTGGCCATTACTCGTTACCCCAACTTTGATGTTGTACATCGCGCTGAGTTGGCCGTTTACGTTCGCAATGGCTTGGGCGTTCGTGGTTATAGAGGCTGTATGTCCATTGATGGTCGCCGTTATGGCGTTTATCTGCGTGGCCGTGGCCTGCTGATAATTCGAAACCGTCTGGCTCAGGCTGTTGATGGATGCCGTATTGCCGTTGACACTCGTTTGCAGACTCAGCAATGCACGTGCCGTTGCTTCCTTCTCAGTGACGATCACCTCATCAATGCGGTCCAGTTGCGCACTGTTACCGGCTACCTTGCGCTCAATTTTGGTGATCCAACCACCGCTCACCAGCTCTGCCAGAGCATTTTTGACGGTAGTTTCACTCTTTGCTCCAATCTCAATCTGGAGCGTCTCAATCGCAGGCCAGGACACACCCTCTGCATTGCTGTAATCGGCAATACGGGCCATCAGAGCGACGCGGGAAATACCGAGCCCCGCCTGCGCACATCCTTCCCATACGAGACCATGTAACTTGCTGCTCACAACTTCACCTCTGTGAACTTAATTTCAAACTCTCGGCGTCCTGTTTCGCTGACTCCTGCATATCCCTCTCGGCGGTATGACACTCGGAGCTGGGATGCACGCAAAACTGTCACCATGCGTCCGCGTTCGTCGCGGTACCGCTTCCCTGGAATAATTTCACCGCGGCGATCCACTGGTTCCTGAGCGGGTTCATTCTTCATCGCGTTTTTCATGCGCTCTGCCAGTGCACTCGCTAATTCCTGAGAAGTACGCATAGTTGCCTCCGGATCTTTATGCCGCGTTGTGGTTGTGCATGACGTGAACCTTTACGCCTACCAGCTGCGCCAGTGCGTCGATAGCTTCCAGGCCCTCTCTCCTGATGACCGGTAGAGGCTTGCCAGTGAAAACCGCGTTGGTGGCTTCGATGCACTCTTTGTTCACTTTGGCCGCCCGGTAGTGCATGCAGTTATTCTGCTCCAGTTCGTTGTCGATGGCGGCGCGGATGGCATAGCTCAGCGCTTCAGCCTGCTTCAGGTAGTTAGGCGTATCATTCCGAAATGCCCGCTGAATAATCTGTTTGTTGTTGTGCAGCCGGCGTGCGTACTCGTCAGGATCTGTTACGTCGTTGAGTGACAGAAGTAAGTCACCGAAGTGATGCGGGGTTATCAGCTGTGTGACCGTTTTCCAGCCTTTTTCCTGTGCCCATTCCTCCAGCTCACATGCCAGCTTTTTGATTTCCATCAGTCAGTATCCTCCTGAGTTGTTGTGCTATTTTTTGGCTCGTAGTCAGGCCAAATTTCAGCCCAATCGCTTGGCCGCATATCAGAACGAGAGACCTCACTATTGGTGAAAGTCTCGATAACGATGCAGCGACTTGGCGAAATTGCAGCCCGCCCCGTTGCTAGTTGGGAGAGGTAAGATTTCGATATCCCAAGGTGTTGCTCCAGCGCCTTGCGGATCTTTGGCCCACCAGCTTTCAAAAAGTCATTGAGTTGCATAATTGCTCCTGTGTGTTGAGTTGTAAGTTTATAAACCACTAAACATCAATGTCAAGTTTTTGCTTGTTTAGAAATTACTAATCAAAATGACTGCATGGACACAAAAGAAATCAGGCGCAAGCGCCTAGCGGCATGGTTTTCAAGCAGAACCTTGCCGGAAAAAGAGAAGAGCTATCTTTCACAGCTGATCAACGGTAAAGCGTCGTTCGGCGAGAGAGCAGCGCGCCGTATTGAACGTGATTACGGCATGGCTCCTGGTTATCTTGATGAAGAACCTAAGGGTGAAGAGATGCGGTCCCCACGACCGTTTGACGCTCGCCATGAAGAATTGCTTGATCTTTTCGATAGCCTTGCTGAGTGGGAAAAAGAACAGCATATGGTTAACCTCAGAGCCCAGGTAAACTCTATAGACAATGAGCTCAAAGCAAGGCTGAAAGGCAAGTCCAAACAAGAAATCCTTCAGATGCTAAAAGACCTCGAGATAGACTAATCCCCTAAGACCGCCTGTAAGCGGTCTTTTTTTTCTCCAAAATCAAGTACATCCATTTTTTCACGCCTTTTTGTTTACCATTAACTTTACATAATGGTTTATTTATTTATAAACTTAGACCAACAAAACACGCAGTAATCAGTAAACGTTCCGCCTACCCGGCGATAAGGGTAAAAATGGAGAGGTGTTATGACCAATCACAAAATCAACATCGACAAAGCGGTATACAGCGTTAAACAGCGCGAAGATGGAACATTCAGTGCGCATAACTGCAGCACGCTGCGCGAAGTGAAATCTGAAAACACAATGCGCAAAATTTTTAAGGCTCTGACTGAACGTGACCACGCCGCAGCGCTGGAAATGAATGCAGAATTGGATGCTAAAGCAGGCCATCTCCGCTGGTGTGAATTCATCGGCAGTAATGACTACCCTGCCCGTCGCGCGATTATTGGGGCTGCACATACCGAAGCGCTGGCATTTAATGAGCAATTCGATTTTTTCAACAATCCAGGCTGGCAGCGCCAGCTGGTAGCAAAAGCGCACCGCGAAGCCCTGGAAATGAATGCTGAGACTGACCGTCGGCACCACCTCGCAGTAATGGTCAGCATTCAAAACACCATCATGGAACGCGATGACCTTCCAGCACTGGTTGAAGCTTGCCACGCTGAAGCACTGAAAATGGACGAAACACACGACACGTCGTACCGCTCCGTTTCTCGCCCAGGCTGCTTTGAGGGATTGGGCAGCAACCAGAAAAGTCGTGCAGTGGCGGCAGCACACACCGAAGCGCTTGAATTAAATAGCGCTATGGATCACATCATCGACGAGCGCCAGCAGATTTCAGACTGTGAGTATGACGAGCGAACCGAACACGCTCGCCTGTCAGCTATGCGTGACCACTACCTTGCCAAACCCGTTTTCAAAGATGTGTATCAGCAGGCTCTTTACCTTTGGAATTTGGGATATGTAACAAGCCTGTACGATGGAATGAATTTCCTTGAAGAATATCAGCAACACGTGCGCCTGGCTCGGGCTGCATGGGTTGTAAGATAGATATTAAACCTGTTTATTACTGGGACTAAAAATCATGAATAAACAGCAATTAACACCGGAACAACAAATTGCCTGGGCGCAGGGGAAACTCGTCACATCAGTATTTCTTCGTGATGTTGCCGGATGCCATGCTGCCTGGAAAGTATTAAGGAAATACAGAAATTTCGTTGTACATCGCCAGCCTCACCAGGAATGGCGTAATAGTTTAAAAGTAATTTAACTTCCCCAATTTAAAAACCTATGCCTTAAACGGCAGGGATTCTCACACCATAAATTAAGGAATTCGAAATGAAAGTATGCGTAACATCCGTTGAAATGAGCCTTGCTATCGTAAATAAAGACATTGTGACCTTTAATATTAACGGCGCTATTTCTGGTGTTGCCCACTTGCCATCTTCTGGTCCTGTAACCGTTGTGCTTGATGGTGGCTACGTGCTCGGTGAGTTTCATTGCCCTGTTTGCGCTGTTAAGCACATTAGCTTGCTGTCTGTGAATTTCACAGAAGCTCAGAACGCCTGCGGCATGTCCTATTACGACCACAAACGCCAACAGCTTAACTGATATGAATGACATCATTTGTTATTGCGCTGTTTGCTGCTGTCAGTTCATAAAATCTGAAATGCACGAACGAAAAACGGATATATATCCGTATAAGCGAATAATTTATTTATGCGAACACTGCAATGAACGACGGAACAGGCGCGACTCTTTAAAAAAGACGAAGTGCGATACCCGTAAATCAATTCGCCCCACATCCTATTTTAAATATTAAAAGAGGTCATTATGTCAGTAGAATTAAAAGTTTTCGGCGGCGCTTATTTCCCAAAGGATAAAGCACTTAAAAAGACACCCGATTTAAAACCCCTCGCAATTGCAATAAATGGTTCTACGAAGTCGATCGCAGAAGCTGTTATTTTCGGAAAGCTGGCAGCTGAGTACCCTGAACGTATCGATGATTATTTTAAGGTAAAAATCTGGGAGCACCGGGAAGATTTACCCTGCCCCGAGCGGGATGTTTTCTCCACTGATTTTTTTGACACGGTAGCGGTTTGGAATGTTAACGCAGGTGAACCTGTCGCCGCCACACAGCCAGAAGATGACGAAAACCAAAACCAGAGCGATGACAGACAGGCAGAAGAGATGAAATCCGTGCGCCAGCTGGATCTGCACTCCCGCGCCGCATGCCTGGCGCTGTTCGGGCCGTTGGAGAAAATCACTGCCGTGCAATACGGCTACGTGGTGAACCTGGTTAATGATGATGGATGTTTCCAGCGAGAAATGGCTGAAGCATTCACAAAAGAGCCTCGAGTGTTTGCGCTCAGCGCAGAACGCCAGGAGGAAATGCTGGCGTGGATCCGCAAAACTATGCTGGTTTCAACACAGTGGCCGGAGATTAAAAAGCAACTCACTAAATGGCTGGATACACCTGCACCGAAGCGGGAACCAGCTGAAGATACTGACGACGTAAAACCGAAAACAGAAGCCACCCTGGGCGGCGAAAACCCTACCGACCGTAGCCCGGATCTGGTGCACAATCTGGCAACTCTCCGCATTGAAACCGCACTGGGCATCATTGCAGCTGCTATGGACTTTGATATTTACGCCATCCCCGCAGAAATTATGCGACGCGCAAAGGAGATGGAAGGCAAAGGCACAGATCCCCGCTTTACAGCGTGGTGGGCTAAATTCCGTGGAACGCCGGGGATCCTTGATTATTCACGCGCCGCCATTATCGCACTGATAAAAACTGCGCCGGAAGATCTTCACATCCGACCGGTTGATCTGCGTGCTTACATTAACCGCGAGCTCGTCGAATCGAACCACACTAAACCAGATCAGAAAACGATTGATATCGCATGTGGCAACATCAAGCGGGAAGCAAACAATGATGAAACAAAACCGTCTGTACATGGCGAAACTCAACCACCAGTAGTTTGCCCTGGCAAAGCTGCGCAACTCGACAAAGAACTCAACGAGGCATTCGCTCAGAGCCCAGCCCCAGAAAAGCAAGCCAGTGACCAACCGAAGGTGGAGAACCTGGGCGGCGGCGTCTTCTCTGTCGATGCACTGGCAAACACTCCCCCCTCAAATGAAGTCGAAAAACAGGAAGTACCACCAGCACTAAATGATCGCGAGATTGAAATCGCCCATGCATTAAACGAGCTGATGTCAGGCCGGACAAACATTGTTGACAAGGATGATATTGAATATCTCATCACCAGCACGGGTAATGAGATCGAGCATCTTTTCCCGCTGCTAATTTCAGATATCACAACGACTGAATTCTGTCTGTCTCCCGATTTCAGTGATGAAGAAATAAAGGACGTTGCCACTACGATTCTTGAAAAGTGGTCCGACGATATCAGCGTGCGTCAAAAAATAGCGCTTGATGCGATCGTGGAATACCGCCGTCCTGAACTCCCAAAGCCGGTCGTACTCGATCCACCAGCTGTCACTGCAAAACCCAAAAAGGCAACTGAGCCAGAACCTGAGGCAAACGGTCAGCAGATTTCACTCTCCTACCTACAACAGCTAACGATAGCTGCGCTTCAGGGTTTGTGTGCTAACCCTGCCTACTGCAATCAGTACGATGACTTACCGGGGATGGCTGCAGGGCTCGCGCAGAGTATTGAATACCTCCAACAGCAGGAAAGCTCCCGTGCGTCTGATTAACCGTTGCAAAAGCGATCCAGTTGGCCGGGAGGCCTGCGCGTTGGTGTTGAAGCGTCACCATGAGCTATTCGGTGATCACGGTAAGCAGCACTTACAAACATTTTACACCGTAAAGATCCGTGGGAGAAAAATCACGGTTGAGATTGTTAACCGCCCGCGTAGTTATGTGGCCACGGCAATGATCCGAGCCCGGCATCTGCAATGTCTTCCCGGACTTGGTCGGTGATTTTTGACAATCAAAATACTATCTGCCGCTGCGGTATCGTGGCGGCGTCATGGAGTTAAGCATGGCGCAAATCATTTTTGATGAAGAGTGGATCGTGGCGGGAAAGCTTACTGAAAAGACAGGCCTGGACGATAGGCAAATAAAAGCCTACCGACTGGGAAGCTGGATTGAAGGGATTCATTTTAAGCGAGTTCCTGCAGCACCAGGCGGAGAAAGTAAACGTGCTTTGGTCTGGTACAACTTCCCGCGGATTAATAAATTTATTCAGGATGCATGATGGACTTTCCAACTGGCGTAGAACTCCATAACGGAAAAATAAGGATTACGTTTATCTATCGCGGCATTCGCTGTCGTGAAGTTCTCCAGGGTTGGACAGTAACGAGCGGGAACATCAAGAAAGCAGGGAATCTTCGCGCGGTTATCACAAGCGAGATCCAGCTCGGCCAGTTCGACTACGCAACGCGTTTTCCCGAATCAAAAGCACTTAAAAAATTTTCATCAACAAAGCGGATAACGACATTTAAAGAGCTGAGCGATTTTTTCATTAATACAAAGGCGCTGGAAGTGTCAGAGGCTACGTTGCTCTCCCTCACGTCTGCAGTTAATACCCTGAAGCGTGTAGTGGGAGAAAACACTCCCCTGGCTGATATTCAGCACTCTGATATTCTGAATTACCGCAAAGAACTACTGACAGGAACAATTTTTAATCCGGCCATGCCGAACACCGCGAAGCAAGGGCGCGCGCCCTCAACAGTCAATAAACAGATGGCCGTTTTATCAGAAATGCTGAAGCTTGCGCAGCGGAGTCAGTTTATATTACACGCTCCTTATGAGGGCGTTTCGAGGCTGAAGCTATCTAAATCAGATCCGGATCCGCTTTTACTTCATGAGTATCAGGCGCTGATTGCCGCCCTGCCCCGCAAACTGGCTTTAATCATCATTGTTGCCGTACATACGGGAATGAGGCCGGGCGAAATTTGTGCGCTGGCGTGGGAGGATATCGATCTGAAAAAAGGCGAAATCCACGTCTCCAGGAACCTGACTAATAAGCGGGTATTTGTTCCACCAAAAACGGATGCCGGGATAAGAACAATCACATTGCTGAAGCCTGCTCTTGATGCGCTGCTGGAGCAATACGAAATCACCGGCCACGGCCAAAAGCGGGAAATTCAGTTTCATCACCGCGAGATCGGAAAAACTGAGCAGCAAAAGCTACGTTTTGTTTTTGTGCCGGAAGAGAGGACGTCAACAAAAGACGGTTACTTTTCCAAAAATTCGATTTCGTATGGATGGAAACGGGGAACTAAACTTTCAGATATACGTGAGAGAAATCCTTATCAGTCGCGTCATACATACGCATGCTGGACACTCATTGCTGGCGCTAACCCATCGTTTATTGCAAGTCAGATGGGGCATGAGGACGCGCGAATGGTTTATGAGGTTTACTCAAAATGGATTGGTGATATGAACCAGGATCAGGTCAACATGCTGAACAATCAGATGCCGACGGCAATGCCCCCAGGACGCCCCCACGGGTTCGGAAGCATTAAAAAAATCATTTAATTTCATAGCGCTGGTTTCAAACCACATAATCAGCGTTAAACTATTCATACCATTCATATAGGGAGAAAAGATGATGCGCGTACTGGTTGTTGAGGATAACGCATTGCTACGCCATCACCTGAAGGTTCAGCTTCAGGAGATGGGACATCAGGTAGACGATGCCGAAGATGCAAAAGAAGCCGACTATTATCTCAATGAACACATACCGGATATCGCCATCGTCGACTTAGGGTTACCTGATGAAGATGGCCTGTCGTTGATTCGTCGCTGGCGCAACCATGACGTCTCTCTTCCGGTGCTGGTGTTGACCGCCCGTGAAGGCTGGCAGGACAAAGTTGAAGTGCTGAGCGCGGGTGCGGATGATTACGTCACCAAGCCATTCCACATTGAAGAGGTGGCCGCACGCATGCAGGCACTGTTGCGCCGCAACAGCGGGCTGGCTTCACAGGTTATATCCATCCCACCTTTCCAGGTTGACCTCTCCCGTCGAGAGTTCTCGATTAACGATGAAGCGATCAAACTGACGGCGTTCGAATACACCATCATGGAAACGCTGATCCGCAACAGCGGTAAAGTGGTGAGCAAAGACTCCCTGATGCTCCAGCTTTACCCGGATGCCGAGCTGCGTGAAAGTCACACTATTGATGTGCTGATGGGTCGCCTGCGTAAGAAAATCCAGGCGCAGTATCCACAGGATGTGATCACGACCGTGCGTGGTCAGGGTTACCTGTTTGAATTACGCTAAATGAAACGGATTTTTCGCCACATTCTGCCCCTTTCGCTGCGGGTTCGCTTTTTACTGGCGACGGCCGCCGTTGTGCTGGTGCTGTCTCTCTCTTATGGCATGGTGGCACTGGTTGGCTACAGCGTCAGTTTTGATAAAACGACCTTTCGCCTGCTGCGTGGTGAAAGCAACCTGTTTTATACCCTGGCGAAGTGGGAAAATAACCACATCACCGTCGATATGCCGGAAAACCTGAACCAGCAAAGTCCGACGCTGGCGCTTATCTACGATGAAAAGGGAACGCTACTCTGGACACAGCGTAACGTTCCGTGGCTGGTAAAAAGCATCCAACCGGAATGGCTCAAAACCAACGGATTCCATGAAATTGAAGCCGATCTCAACACCACCAGCACACTGATACGTGAGGATCGCTCTCTCCAGCAAAAACTGAATGAGATCCGCGCTGATAACGCCGACATGGAGATGACGCACTCCGTCGCGATCAACATCTACCCGGCGACGATGGGCATGCCACAGTTGACTATCGTGGTGGTCGATACCATACCGGTCGAGCTTAAACGTTCTTACATGGTCTGGAACTGGTTCGTGTACGTTCTGGCCGCTAACCTGCTGCTGGTGATCCCGCTATTGTGGGTCGCAGCGTGGTGGAGTTTGCGTCCGATTGAATCGCTGGCGAAAGAGGTTCGCGAGCTGGAGGAACATCACCGCGAGAAGCTCAATCCGGAAACAACGCGCGAACTGACCAGTCTGGTACGTAACCTTAACCGTCTGCTGAAAAGCGAGCGCGAGCGCTATGATAAGTACCGCACTACCCTTACCGACCTTACTCACAGCCTGAAAACGCCCCTTGCAGTGATGCAAAGCACCCTGCGTTCAATGCGCAGTTCAAAGCTTAGCGTCGACGATGCAGAGCCGGTGATGCTGGAGCAAATCAGCCGTATCTCACAGCAAATTGGCTATTATCTGCACCGTGCCAGTATGCGTTCCGGTAGTGCCCTGTTAAGCCGTGAACTACATCCGGTGGCACCTTTACTGGATAGCCTCACCTCTGCGCTCAATAAGGTTTACCAGCGTAAAGGGGTGAATATCAGTCTCGATATCTCGCCGGAAATCAGCTTTGTCGGTGAAAAAAATGATTTCATGGAAGTGATGGGTAATCTGCTCGACAACGCCTGTAAATACTGTCTGGAGTTTGTGGAAGTCACCGCGCGTCAGACGGATAACGAGTTACATATTATCGTTGAGGATGATGGCCCCGGTATTCCGCACAACAAACGTGATGTCGTGTTCGATCGCGGTCAGCGCGCGGATACGTTGCGCCCCGGCCAGGGCGTTGGGTTATCCGTCGCCCGTGAGATTGTCGATCAATACGACGGTAACATAGACGCCGGTGAAAGCTTGCTGGGCGGAGCCAGAATGGAGGTCATTTTTGGTCGTCAGCAGCCCACATCGAACGATAGTTAACCCATTATGTGAAAAATGCGAGGATCTCGCACCCAGGCTCCTGAGCTTCCGTTATAATCCGACTCAGTAAGAGCCTGCGGAATAAAAAAGATGGATTATCACTTAACACTTAACTGGCCCGACTTTATTGAACGTTACTGGCAGAAACGCCCGGTCGTTCTGAAACGCGGATTCAGCAATTTTGTCGACCCTATCTCCCCTGATGAGCTGGCGGGTCTGGCAATGGAAAATGAAGTGGACAGCCGCCTGGTCAGCCACCAGGACGGGAAGTGGCAGGTCAGCCACGGTCCTTTCGAAAGCTACGATCACCTGGGTGAAAACAACTGGTCTTTACTGGTTCAGGCGGTCAACCACTGGCACGAACCAACCGCTGCCTTGATGCGCCCATTCCGCGCCCTGCCTGACTGGCGAATGGACGATCTGATGATCTCCTTCTCCGTGCCTGGCGGTGGCGTTGGCCCGCATCTGGATCAGTATGACGTGTTTATCATTCAGGGTACCGGACGCCGCCGCTGGCGCGTGGGTGAAAAAGTGCCGATGAAACAGCACTGCCCGCATCCTGACCTGCTTCAGGTTGATCCGTTTGAAGGCATTATCGACGAAGAGCTGGAGCCGGGTGATATTCTCTATATTCCACCAGGCTTCCCGCATGAAGGCTATTCGCTGGAAAATTCCCTGAACTATTCTGTCGGGTTCCGCGCACCAAGCGGGCGAGAGATGATCAGTGGCTTTGCCGACTACGTTCTGCAACGCGAGCTGGGCAGCCATCGTTACAGCGATCCGGATGTGCCTGCCCGCGAGCACCCGGCAGACATTCTGCCAGAGGAGCTGGATAAGCTGCGCGGCATGATGCTGGATCTGATCAACGAACCTGAGCATTTCAGACAGTGGTTTGGTGAATTTGTCAGCCAGTCGCGCCACGAGCTGGACGTCGCGCCACCAGAGCCACCGTATCAGGCCGATGAGATTTATGATGCACTGCAGCAGGGCGATAAACTGATTCGTCTGGGCGGGTTACGCGTACTGCGTATTGGTGAGGACGTCTTCGTCAACGGCGAGAAGCTTGATTCTCCGCACCGTCCGGCGCTGGATGCCATCGCCAGCCATCTGACGTTGACTGCCGATATCTTTGGTGATGCGCTGGAAGATCCGTCATTCCTCGCCATGTTAGCCGCACTGGTGAACAGCGGGTACTGGTTCTTCGAGGACTAAATCACCTGATCTTGCCCGGTGGTGCTACGCCACCGGGCGTTTTATCATCGATTCGCCGTCAACTCTGCGATCCGCACAATCACCTTCACCGCTTTTTCCATCCCCTCCAGCGTCACGAACTCATGCTTGCCGTGGTAGTTATAACCGCCGGTAAACAGGTTCGGGCATGGCAGCCCCATAAACGACAGTTGCGAACCATCGGTGCCACCGCGAATAGGTTTCAGTAACGGTTCGATGTCGCAATCTCGCATCGCCTGCTGTGCGATATCGAGGATATGCGGGTGCTCCATCACTTTATCGCGCATATTGTAATAGCTGTCTTCGATGATCAGCTCAATGTAGCAATCCGGGTGCAGCCCCTTGCCGACCTTCTTCGCAATTTCCATCATCTTGCGCTTGCGCGCCTCAAAGGCTTTGCGATCAAAATCGCGCACGATGTAGTGCATCTGCGCACTGTCCACCGTGCCCTTGATGCTGGTCAGATGATAGAAACCTTCGTACCCTTCAGTCAGCTCCGGGCTCTCTTCTGCTGGCACTTCCGCATGAATGCGGGAAGCCAGCGACAGCGCGTTCACCATCACCCCTTTTGCAGAGCCAGGATGGACATTGTTTCCCACAATTTTGATGGTGACCGACGCCGCGTTGAAGTTTTCATACTCCAGCTCCCCCACACCACCACCGTCAACGGTATAGGCCCACTTCGCATCAAAGGCGTCAACGTCGAAGTGCTTCGCGCCCTTGCCTACCTCTTCATCCGGCGTAAACGCCACACGAATATCACCATGCGGAATATTTTTGCCTTTTAGCACCGCCAGTGCGGTCATGATCTCGGCAATACCCGCTTTATCATCAGCCCCCAGCAACGTTTTACCATCGGTGGTGATCAGCGTCTGGCCAAACAACTGGTGCAGAACCGGGAACATCACCGGTGACAGCACTTCATCACCAATCCCCAGGGCAATGTCTCCACCGCGATAATTTTCAACAATCTGTGGGTTCACATGCTTACCGCTAAAATCCGGTGAGGTGTCAACATGAGAGATAAAGCCGATCGCCGGGATATCCCCGGAGACATTTGCCGGCAGCGTTCCCATCACAGTGCCTTTCTCGCTTAGCGTGACGTTGACCAGCCCTTGTGCTTCAAGCTGCTCTTTGAGCAGGTTTAATAACTTCCACTGGCCTTCGGTGCTCGGCACCTGTCGGACACCCGGTTTAGATTGGGTATCCAGCGAAACGTACTGTAAAAAACGCTCAAGTAATTTATCCATGCAGTCACCCTCACTATTCGTGACAACATTATCAATAACCATCAAAACGCAAATATTGCGTCAGGTCACTTTTATCCCGCAAACGAGAACTTTTTACGTTTATATCTTTATGCGTTAATAAATGTAGCTTATAGATCAGTGACAAGGATTGGCGATTGCAGGGGATTGCCGTAGAATGTCCGCCCTCATTACGCGTCACCAGGGTGGTTACGGTTACACACAAACCCCGCTTCAGTCTGCTGCCTGAGGCGTTTATATGGGACAGCACAAAAATTGAATACACAACGCCGTTCACGTTCACCGCTAGTGCAACTGGAACGAATTTGTAAAAGTTTTGATGGTAAAGCAGTGATCTCCGATCTCAGCCTGACCATCAATGATGGTGAGTTTCTCACGCTACTTGGCCCTTCTGGCTGCGGTAAGACAACTGTACTGCGCCTTATCGCCGGGCTGGAAAACGTTGATAACGGCCTTATCCATCTTGAAAACCAGGACATTACCCAGGTTCCCGCCGAAAATCGCCACGTTAATACCGTCTTTCAAAGTTATGCGTTGTTCCCGCACATGACCGTGTTTGAGAACGTAGCGTTTGGCCTGCGGATGCAAAAAACACCGGCAAAAGACATTCCCGCGCGCGTTACCGAAGCACTGCGTATGGTTCAGCTGGAGGAGTTTGCTCAGCGTAACCCCCACCAGCTTTCCGGCGGCCAGCAACAGCGTGTGGCCATCGCGCGTGCAGTGGTCAATAAACCGCGCTTGCTGCTGCTGGATGAATCGCTTTCCGCACTGGATTACAAACTGCGCAAGCAGATGCAGAACGAACTGAAAGCCTTACAGCGCAAACTGGGTATCACCTTTGTCTTTGTCACCCACGATCAAGAGGAAGCGCTGACCATGTCAGACCGCATCGTCGTGATGCGTGACGGCAAAATCGAGCAGGACGGTACCCCGCGCGAAATCTATGAAGAGCCGAAAAACCTGTTTGTAGCGAGCTTCATTGGCGAAATCAATATCTTCAACGCTACAGTCATTGAACGTCTGGATGAAGAGCGCGTTCGAGCCCGTGTCGAAGGCCACGAGTGCAATATCACCGTTAACTTTGCCGTTGAAAAGGGGCAAAAGCTCAACGTTCTGCTGCGCCCGGAAGACCTGCGTGTTGATGAAATTCACGGCAGTGACGATGCCGACGGTCTTATCGGCTATATCCGCGAGCGGAACTATAAGGGGATGACGCTGGAGTCCGTCGTCGAACTGGAAAACGGTAAGATGGTTCTCGTCAGCGAATTCTTTAACGAAGATGACCCGGACTTTGACCACTCTCTTGATCAAAAAATGGTCATCAACTGGGTAGAAAGCTGGGAGGTTGTACTGGCTGATGAAGAACACAAGTAAATTCCAGAATGTGGTGATTGCCACTATCGTCGGTTGGCTTGTGTTGTTTGTCTTTTTACCCAACCTGATGATCATCGCGACCAGCTTCCTGACCCGCGACGATACCCGTTTCGTTCAGTTGGTCTTTACGCTGGAGAACTACTCGCGCCTGCTCGACCCGCTCTATTTTGACGTGCTCCTGCACTCGCTCAGTATGGCGCTGATAGCCACCGTTGCCTGTCTGGTGCTGGGTTATCCTTTCGCGTGGTTCCTCGCGCGTCTGCCGAAAAAGATACGCCCACTGCTGTTATTTTTACTGATTGTGCCTTTCTGGACCAACTCGTTAATCCGCATCTACGGCCTGAAAATCTTCCTCAGCACGAAGGGATATCTGAACGAGTTCCTGCTGTGGCTGGGGGTGATTGATACACCAATCCGCATCATGTTCACCCCGGGAGCGGTGATTATCGGTCTGGTCTATATTCTGCTGCCGTTTATGGTGATGCCGCTCTACTCCAGCATCGAAAAACTCGATAAGCCGCTGCTGGAAGCAGCGAAAGATCTGGGTGCCAGTAAATTGCAGACCTTTATTCGTATCGTGATCCCGCTGACCATGCCCGGCATTATCGCCGGTTGTCTGCTGGTGATGCTGCCCGCAATGGGTTTGTTCTACGTTTCTGACCTGATGGGCGGGGCAAAAAACCTGCTCATCGGTAACGTGATTAAGAGCCAGTTCCTGAACATCCGTGACTGGCCATTTGGCTCCGCCACCAGCATTACGCTGACGGTGGTGATGGGTCTGATGCTGCTGGTGTACTGGCGAGCCTCGCGCTTGCTGAACAAAAGGGTGGAACTCGAATGATCGGCCGACTGCTTCGCGGCGGTTTTATGGCCGCCATTTATGCATATCTCTATATCCCGATTATCATTTTGATCGTGAACTCGTTTAACAGCTCACGCTTTGGGATCAACTGGCAAGGGTTTACCACCAACTGGTACAGCCTGCTGATGAACAATGATAGCCTGCTGCAGGCCGCTCAACACTCGCTGACGATGGCGATTTTCTCCGCCACCTTTGCCACGCTGATCGGCTCACTCACCGCCGTGGCGTTGTATCGCTATCAATTTCGTGGCAAGCCGTTCGTCAGCGGCATGCTGTTTGTCGTGATGATGTCACCAGATATTGTGATGGCGATTTCCCTGCTGGTGCTATTTATGCTGCTGGGCGTACAGCTGGGATTCTGGTCGCTGCTGTTTTCCCACATCACGTTCTGCCTGCCGTTTGTCGTGGTAACCGTTTTCGCACGCCTGAAAGGGTTCGACGTGCGAATGCTGGAGGCGGCGAAAGATCTGGGGGCCAGCGAGATGACCATCCTGCGTAAAATCATCCTGCCGCTGGCGATGCCTGCGGTGGCTGCCGGGTGGTTGCTCAGCTTTACCCTGTCGATGGATGACGTCGTGGTCTCCTCTTTCGTGACCGGGCCAGGCTATGAGATTCTGCCACTGAAGATCTATTCAATGGTCAAAGTTGGCGTTTCGCCCGAGGTGAACGCGCTGGCGACGATTCTGCTGGTATTATCGCTGGTTATGGTGGTTGCCAGCCAGGTTATTGCGCGTGACAAAACAAAATCTCTGGGGACTTTAAAATGAAAAAAATGCTTGCCGCTGCAGCACTGGTGCTCGGTATGGGTACTGCGCATGCTGATGACAGCAAAACGCTCTATTTCTACAACTGGACTGAGTATGTGCCGCCAGGCCTGCTGGAACAGTTCACAAAAGAGACGGGTATCAAGGTTATCTATTCCACCTACGAGTCGAATGAAACCATGTACGCCAAGCTCAAAACCTACAAAAACGGCGCGTATGATCTGGTGGTTCCCTCAACCTATTTCGTCGATAAAATGCGCAAAGAGGGCATGATCCAGAAGATCGACAAAACGAAGCTGACTAACTTCAGCAACCTCGATCCGGAGATGCTCAATAAACCGTTTGATCCGAATAATGACTACTCTATTCCGTATATCTGGGGCGCGACGGCTATTGGCATCAACAGTGACGCCATCGACCCTAAAACCGTCACCCGTTGGGCCGATCTGTGGAAACCGGAATACAAAAGTAGCCTGCTGCTCACTGACGACGCCCGCGAAGTGTTCCAGATTGCACTGCGTAAGCTGGGTTACTCTGGCAACACCACGGATCCAAAAGAAATTGAAGCGGCCTATTATGAGCTGAAAAAGCTGATGCCTAACGTGGCAGCGTTTAACTCCGATAACCCGGCAAACCCGTATATGGAAGGCGAAGTGAACCTGGGTATGGTGTGGAACGGCTCCGCGTATGTTGCACGCCAGGCCGGTACACCGCTGGAAGTCGTCTGGCCGAAAGAAGGTGGGATCTTCTGGATGGACAGCCTCTCTATTCCGTCAAATGCGAAAAATGTAGAGGGTGCTCTGAAGCTGATTAACTTCCTTCTGCGCCCGGATGTGGCGAAACAGGTTGCCGAGACTATTGGCTACCCAACGCCAAATCTGGCAGCGCGTAAGCTGCTCAGCCCGGCGGTCGCGAACGATAAATCGCTTTACCCGGATGCGCAAATCATCAGTAAAGGGGAGTGGCAGAACGACGTCGGTGATGCCAGTCGTCTTTACGAAGAGTATTACCAGAAGTTAAAAGCGGGCCGCTAAGCCGTGTCGCACACGTCCTCACGTCGCACAGGCGGCGTGAGGACCGATTAACTGGCTGCATTCTCCCCTGCCCAGATCGTTGCCACTCGCATGGCCCCGACAACATCCTCATCCGACAGACCCAACACGTTACACATTCTGGTCGCCTCATCCCACTCCTGCTGTTCATAGTAGCGGCAAAGCGTAACGATGTCGGCTAACAGCCCTTCCTGATGGCACAACGCATTGCTCACACTCTGTGGCACGGCAATTTGCTTCATTAACTCAGTCATCGGCAGTTCAAGGATAGTATCGAGCAACGAGAACAGGCCGCACAGGAACGCATTTTCAGCCTGCGTCGGCTCCCCCATTTTCTCGGTGATCAGTTCACAAAATTTCCCTCGCATCATACTCAGAGGGTAAAGCTCGTTAACGGTATCATTACCCGCGCTGGCCAGCACCACGACCGCAACAAATCTTCTGAGCTGGTTCTCACCGAGATACCTAAGCACTTCACTTAGCGTTAACTTACTAAAATTACAGGCACTACAGTATTTAAATGCGGTATGTTTCATATACCGCATGATTTTATAGGACAAAGTGAGGTCTGTTTTAATCAGCGACTCGATAATCCGGAAATCGGGTTTGTTGCGTCCTATTTCCATCTGCAGACGAAAAATTGCGAGCTGGTTTTGCGATAACCGCTTATATTTTATGATCTCCGGGCGGCAGAAAAAGTAACCCTGAAACAGAGAAAAACCTGCATCGCGGTATTTTTTGAATTCCTCTTTAGTCTCAACTTTTTCAGCGAGATACTTAATATGTCCGGTCAGCTTTTTACGCTGTTGCAAATAATTTTCAATTTGCTCTAAGGTATTATTTCTGACATCGAATTTCAGTATGGAAATATAGGGTAAAAAAACATCCCATTCAGGTGCAAGGGTGAAATCATCCAACGCAAAGCGATATCCGTGGGCATTCATCTCTTTCACGGCCTGCAATAATTCGTCTCCCGGGACAGCATCCTCGAGGATCTCAACAACCACGTTATCTTTATCCAGCGCTTCTCCGCTGCGATCGATTACCATTCGGGAAGGGAAATTGATAAACGATGTGTGTGTCCCAGCAATCTGCTGAGACGGGACACATAAAAACTGGTCAGAAATCATCCTGGATGTTGCATATTCCGCCGACACATCCGGAAAACGGTTTGTCATCCCATCCCTGAAAAGCAGCTCATACGCCACTGTATTCATATCCGTGTTAAAAATGGGTTGTCTCGCGATAAATGCGTACATATCCCATCCTCCTCATCGTTTTTATATTTATTAGCATCTTCTTTTTACACGAGTATAACGAGCATTATCGAGCGCTATTTTGATTTATTGCACAAAACATTAGCAACCACACTAATCAAAAGGAATTGCATTCTCAAAATTTAAATTAAATTTATCCCGCACTCTACAGAAAAATGGAGATATATCCGATAAATGATCTGTACATGCCCGGTATGTGCGACATTCCTGGAGAAAAGAGTGAAGAACGCTATGATCCAAAAACGAAAATTAAGTGTCAAAACATTGATGCTGTTATCTATTTTTATCACCGTGACGGTAGGCTTTACGGCAACGATCGGTTTTATGATGTGGCAATGGATGGCTCAGCAAGAGGTTCTGGCCAAAAAGCACATCCAGCAAATTGCGCAAGTTCAGTCTTTACAGGTCAGTAAGCAGATGGATTCAGCCCTGACAGCCGCCCGGGATATCGGCAACAGCGCCCTTGCGTTGCGTGACGCGGGAATGGCTGACCGACAGGGGTTAAACCAGCTGCTCACGCATTATCTCACCGCGCACGGCAATTTTTTGTCCATGTCGATGGCGTTTGAACCCAACGCCTTCGATGGCAAAGATGCCACTTTTGCCGGTCAGAGCGGTGAAGATCCGGCAGGACGTTACGCCCGCTACGTCGACCGCGATACCACGGGAAAACCCGCGTTACACCTGCTGACTGATATAGAAACGCCGGGCAGCGGTGATTACTATCTGTTGCCGAAGCAGCGACAAAAAGACGTCATCATCGAGCCCTATATTTACCCCTACAACGGCGTTGACGTGATGCTCACGTCGATTGCTGCACCCATCATGCACGATGGTCAGTTCCTGGGGTCAGTAACATCCGACTTCTCACTGGCCACGCTGCAGACGATGATCGGTGCGATTAAACCCTGGAACAACACAGGCTATGCCCTGCTCCTCTCAGCAGGCAACACCGTGGTTTCCAGCCCGGATAAACGGGCCGTGGGTAAGCCTTATGCAGGTAAAATTGCCGGTAACGACGTCATCCGCGTTCCCGATCCTCTTCTGAAGGAAGAGGTGTTTATTACCTGGCAATCCATCAATATCGGCAACAGTGAAACGCCGTGGAAGCTGGCCATCGTCACACCGGTCAGCGAAGTGATGGCCGAGGCAAGGCAGTTTTTGCTGAAAGCCATCATCCTGATGGTGTTAAGTATCGTGGTGGTTAGCCTGGTGATGGCACAGATCTTTACCCGCAAAGTTGACCGCCCGGTTGGTGGTGAGCCGGCTGATGCCGCCGGTATTGCGCTGGCCGTTGCACGGGGTGATTTAAATAACGTTATCCCGGTTCGGGCTGGCGATACCCGCAGCATTTTCTACGCCCTGCATACCATGCAGATGCAGCTCAGACGCATCGTCGACAACATCAACGAGGCCAGTCACACTGTCCACGGCGGCACCAGCGAAATTTCGGCGGGTAACCTTGATCTGGCCTCGCGTACCGAAGAACAGGCGGCGGCGATTGTTGAGACAGCAGCCAGCATGGAAGAAATTTCAGCCACGGTGAAAAATAACGCCGACAATGCCCACAAGGCGACACGTCTGACCGACCATGCGGCCACGATCGCCGGTCGGGGTGAAACGCTGGTGAACGAGGTCGTGGACGTGATTGCCGAAATAGACGAGAGCGCCCGTAAAATCGGCGAGATCAACAGTATTGTGGACGGTATTGCCTTCCAGACCAATATTCTGGCACTGAACGCTGCCGTGGAAGCAGCCCGGGCGGGCGAACAGGGACGCGGGTTTGCCGTGGTGGCTGGTGAAGTCCGCAATCTTGCCCAGCGGAGCGCCAACGCGGCCAAAGAGATCTCACATCTGATTGCGGAGTCGTCGAGCCGCGTCAGCAAAGGCGTTGAACTGGTTAATGAAACCGGTGGCATGATGAAGCAGGTCATCGAGGCCGTGTCGCATGTGCACCTGGTGATTAACGAAATTGTTCAGGCGCTGGACGAGCAGAACCGGGGGATTAGTCAGGTCAGCACCGCCGTCAATCAGATGGACAGCACCACTCAGCAGAATGCGTCACTGGTGCAGCAGATTTCAGCCGCAGCACTGTCGCTGGACGAGCAGGCGAAATCACTGGAGAAAACGCTGGCATTCTTTAATTCATAACGACAAAGGCACCCGGTAAAACGGGTGCCTTTTTACGGTTACAGCCCTTTCAGCAGCTTATCGACAAATTCCGGTACCACTTGACTTGCCAGGCCATAGTGCTTCTCTTCAAACTCGCTCCCAACCTGGCTCGGCTCAAGATTAAGTTCTACCGTGTGAGCACCATGTAGCCGCGCTTCGTGTACAAAACCTGCTGCCGGATAGACATGGCCTGAGGTGCCAATAGCAATAAACACGTCCGCCATTGCCAGCGCACTGTAGATATCATCCATCCCCAGCGGCATTTCACCAAACCAGACCACGTGTGGGCGCAGGCGCGAAGGGAACTGACAGCAATGGCACCGGTCTTCCTCCAGCACATCCTCCTTCCAGTCCAGCACCTGACCGCTCCAGGCGCAGCGCACCTTCAGCAGTTCACCGTGCATATGGATGATGTTCCGGTTACCCGCTCGCTCATGCAGGTTGTCGATATTCTGCGTGATCAGCAGAAAACGATCCCCCAGCGCCTCTTCCAGTTGCGCAAGTGCCAGATGCGCCGCATTCGGCGCAACCTCCGGTTGCTGAAGCTGACGACGACGGGCGTTATAAAACGCCTGCACCAGCTCCGGATCGCGGGCGAAGCCTTCCGGCGTCGCCACATCCTCGACACGATGCTCTTCCCACAGCCCATCCGTCGCACGGAAGGTACGAATACCAGATTCGGCAGAGATCCCCGCACCGGTCAGGACCACCACTCTGGGTTTATCCATCGCTTCCGGCATCATTCTGTCCCTGAAAAAAATCCGCTGGCGCAAGCGCTCACGTAAGCGGCGTTTATTTTTGCGAAAACGGCTGAGTCGACCTAACCGACGCGACAGCATAGTAACCTCGTAAACTAATCGGTGAGATGAAGGAATGCGGCTCCGCGCATGCCTCCTGCGTCCCCGTGCCGCGCGCGTTCAATACGCGGCACGTGGGCGACCGGCAATAAATGTCGGGGCAAACGCCCGGACAACTGTTCCGTAATCGCTGTAAAGTTTGAAAGCCCACCCCCAATCACCAGCAGATCCGGGTCGACAATAGTCAGAATATTCCCCAGACACACCGCCAGCAAATCAAGATAGCGTTCGACGTGTTCACGCGCCTGCGCATCCCCTTGCTCCCACAAGGTAATGATTTGGATGGCTTCAAGTTTCTGATGATAGAAGTGTTCATAAAGCCATGCAAACCCACGGCCTGAAAGATAGTTTTCAATGCAGCCGCGCTGACCACAGCCGCAGCGCGTCAGCGGGAAATCGCGCCCCACCACCTCCAGCGCATCCACCGGCAGGCGGATATGGCCGAATTCACCCGTGATGTAACTGTGCCCGGTAATCGGTTTACCGTTGATGACGATCCCGCCACCGACGCCCGTACCGAGGATCAGCCCCATCACCAGCGGATATTGGCGGAACTCGTCGTCCCAGGCTTCCGAGAGAGCAAAACAGTTGGCATCGTTATCTAAACGCACGTCGCGTTCAAGGAGAACAGAGAGATCGGCGCGCAGCGGTTTACCGCTGGCTGCAGGAACGTTGGCGGCATACAGCGTGCCATCCTCCGTTTCGGGCATTCCCGGAATACCAATGCCGACGCTGCCTTTTACACCAAAACGAGCGTCGGCTTGCGCCACCAGCGCGGCAATGGCCGTTAAAAATTCATCGTAGCTTTCACGCGGGGTGGGAACACGAGTTTCCCACTGCAGTTTGAGGTTTTCATCAAACACGCCCAGCGCAATTTTAGTGCCGCCAATATCAAATCCATAATACATAATGCATTCCTCTTTTGATTCAGCGGCCATACACTTCATCCTTCAAACTGCCTCTGCGTTGGCTTCGTCTGTTCACCCCAGTCACCTACTTAAGTAAGCTTCTGGGGATTCTCAGACTTGCCGCCTTGATCCAGCTTGAATGATTTTGTGTATAAGACAATGAATCATGACGTAATTACTGGCCACTTAATACCCTCGCCGGATCAATTCGGCTTGCGCGACGCGCCGGATACCAGCTTGCCAGCAGACTCAGTAAAAGTGCTGTAACCAGCACATAAATAACGTCCAGCCAGTGCAATTCAGACGGCAGGAAGTCAATAAAATAGATATCACCTGACAGGAACTGGTGGCCAATTAGCTTTTCAATCCCGTTAATGATTGGCGTCAGCTGAAGTGAAACCACCACGCCAATCACCACACCGCACAGGCTGCCAAACAGCCCCGCCAGCAAACCGTACCAGACGAAGATGGCGCGAATAAGACCATCTTTTGCCCCCAGGGTACGCAGCACAGCAATGTCACCGCTCTTGTCTTTGACCGCCATCACCAGCGTCGAGACGATATTAAAACACGCCACACCAATCACCAGCACCATCGCCAGGTACATAATGGCGCGGATCATCTGGATATCACGGTACATATACCCGTAAGTGCCAATCCAGCTCTTGATGTAGACATAGTTGTTGGTCACACCACCTGCATCGCGCACCAGTTTGTTGGCGTTAAAGACGTCGTTAACCTTAATGGCAATCCCCGTCACGCTGTCGCCCATGTCCAGATACTGACGCGCATCGTCCATCGGTACCATCGCGAAACTGTGATCGAGCTGGCCGCTCAGTTGAAGAATACCGGTCACGTGCAGACGCACGCGTTTAGGCTGCTGCAGTTTATGGTCGGCGCTGGCGTTCGGGATCATGATGGATACCCAGTCGCCCTGCTTCACCTTGAGCGCATCGGCCACGCCTTTGCCCATGATGATTTGCTGCTCACCGGCCTTAAAACTGGACCACGCGCCATTCTGTACATATTTCGGCAACGCGCTCAGTCGCTCTTCCTGCACCGGGTTTACCCCTTTTACCTGAATGGCGCGCAGGTTAACGCCGCTTTCCACCAGCCCGGTAAAGTTAATATAGGGCGCAGCCGCAGCAATACCCGGCACTTTCTCTACTTTGCTGAGCGCATCGCTCCAGTTTGTCCACGGCTGGTTAACCGGTTCAATTTCACCGTGCGGTACTACCGCCAGAATGCGATTGTTCAGCTCACGCTCAAAACCGTTCATAGCGCTTAAGCCCACAATCAGCACCGCCACGCCAAGCGCAATCCCGATGGTGGAAATGACCGAAATGAGCGACACCATACCGCCGCGGCGGCGGCCACGGCTAAAACGCAACCCGATAAGTAACGATAACGGTGAAGCCATTACTCCGCTCCCATCAGGGTCAGTTCAGCATTCAGATGACCATCACGCATTTCAAGCTGGCGTCCCATACGTTTTGCCAGCTGCAGATCGTGGGTCACGACCAGAAACGCGGTCCCCTGGGAGGCATTCAGTTCACCCAGAAGCTGGAAAATACTGTCCGCATTGCGCGCATCCAGGTTCCCCGTCGGTTCGTCTGCCAGTACCAGGCGTGGGTTATTGACCAGCGCACGGGCAATTGCCACACGCTGACGCTCGCCGCCGGACAGCTCGGACGGACGGTGATTACCGCGATGCCCCAACCCCACGGCTTTCAGCATCTCGCTGGCACGGGTGTTAATTTCTGCGGGTTTCTTCCTGCCAATCAGCAGTGGCATCGCCACGTTTTCCAGCGCAGTGAAATCCGGCAGCAGGTGGTGGAACTGGTAGATAAAGCCCAGCTCACGGTTACGCAGTTCCGCTTTTGCCGCAGAAGACATTTTGCTCATCGGCTGGCCGGAGAAAATCACATCACCTGCCGTTGGGGTATCCAGCCCACCCAGCAGGTGCAACAGGGTACTTTTGCCGGAGCCAGAGCTCCCCACAATCGCCATCATCTCGCCTTCGCCTACGCTGAAGCTCACATTGTGCAGCACGTCGGTCTGCACAGCGCCTTCCTGATAGCGTTTGGACAGGTTGTCGCATTGCAACAGGATCTTATTCATAACGTAAAGCCTCAGCGGGTTGAGTGGCGGCAGCGCGCCAGGAAGGATAAAGCGTAGAAAGCAGCGCAATGGCCATCGCAGCCAGCGCAATACCGATCACCTGCAGCGGTTCGATAGCCACTGGCAGTGCCGCACCATCAAGCAACGCACCGATGATTGGCATTAAGTTGTTAAGCTGGCTGGCAAGCAGCGCCCCCAGCACCGCACCAAGCAGCGCACCGATAATCCCGGCGCTGGCTCCCTGCACCATAAACACGGCCATGATCTGGCGCGGCGTCAGCCCCTGGGTTTGCAGAATGGCGACTTCGCCCTGCTTTTCCATCACCATCAGCCCCAGCGAGGTGATGATGTTAAACGCCGCCACCGCCACAATGAGACTCAACAGCAGCCCCATCATATTCTTTTCCATGCGCACGGCCTGGAACAGCTCGCCCTTACGCTCGCGCCAGTCCTGCCATTTTGTCCCGTCCGGTAATTTTTGCTGGCTGAGGGTATCGACCTTCAGCGGCGCATCAAGCCACAGACGCCAGCCGCTGATGTTCCCTGCGGGGTAACGCATCAGGCGAGATGCATCCTGAATGTTAACCAGCATCTGATAACCGTCGACTTCGCTGTTGGCAGCAAACGTACCAATCACGTTGAACAGACGCTGGCTCGGCAGACGTCCCATCGGTGTAAACTGGCTGGCAGACGGCACCATCACGCGCAGCTGGTCGCCACGGTTGACGCCGAGCTGCCCGGCAAGCTGCTCACCAAGGATCACGTTATATTTACCGGCTTCCAGGTCAGTCTGTTTAACGTTGACCAGGTACGGCGTCAGCGGATCGTTTTGCGCCGGGTCAATACCCAGCATCACGCCTACTGCCACGCTACGTGCGCTTTGCAGCACGACATCGCCCGTCGTGAGCGGAGCCACGCGCGTGACACCCTGTAACTTCGCCGCGCTTTCCGGCAGCTGTTGCGGATTAATAGAACCGTTAGTTGATGATAGAACGGCCTGCGGCATTAGCCCCAGGATGTTGTTTTGCAGCTCGCGCTCAAAGCCATTCATGACGGACAGTACCGTCACTAAAGCCATCACGCCAAGCGTAATGCCAATAGTCGAAAGCCAGGAGACAAAGCGACCGAAACGGTCCGCGGCGCGCCCACGCATGTAACGTAAGCCTATAAAGAGTGCGACAGGTTGGTACATGAAATCCGTCTGTTTGCTGATAGCAGACCCACGAGTATATAAGCGAATCCGTTAAGCGTAAATGACTGAAACCGTAAGCTTTGGTAATCATTATTCCTAAAAATTCAGATAAATCATTGGGCTACTCTTTTAACCTCCCTACAGAAGCCCTCACCTTTTCCGAAAAACGTCCCGATACAGACTGTTACTGATGACCTCCCTCACCTCCTGGGGACGAATCCCTCCCGTGCGGTTCCAGTTTGCTTATGCAAAACGATCGAGGATAATAAAGACATTGCGTATCAGTGATATGCCCCAATACTGTTGGTATATCCATAAGAGACTCTGACATAGCCATGGCTGAACACTATCGTTATTCCTTGCCCGTCAAAGCGGGCGACCAGCGCCAGCTGGGCGAACTCACGGGCGCGGCGTGTGCCACGCTGGTGGCAGAAATCGCTGAGCGCCATCCTGGCCCGGTGGTGCTGGTTGCCCCGGACATGCAAAATGCCCTGCGTCTGCACGACGAAATTCGGCAGTTCACCGATAACCTGGTGTCCAGCCTGGCCGACTGGGAAACGCTGCCCTATGACAGCTTCTCCCCGCATCAGGAGATCATCTCCTCACGTCTGTCGACACTTTATCAATTACCGACCATGCAGCGCGGCGTATTAATCGTCCCGGTGAACACGCTGATGCAGCGCGTTTGCCCACACAGTTATCTGCATGGCCATGCCCTGGTGATGAAAAAAGGCCAGCGCCTGTCGCGCGATGCCCTGCGCGCGCAGCTGGATAGCGCTGGTTATCGCCACGTCGATCAGGTGATGGAGCACGGTGAATACGCCACGCGCGGCGCGCTGCTGGATCTCTATCCGATGGGTAGCGACCAGCCTTATCGCCTGGATTTCTTCGATGATGAAATCGACAGCCTGCGCGTGTTCGATGCTGACACCCAGCGTACGCTGGAAGAAGTGGACTCCATTAACTTGCTGCCCGCCCATGAATTCCCGACGGACAAAACCGCCATCGAGCTGTTCCGCAGCCAGTGGCGTGACAAGTTTGATGTGAAGCGTGACGCCGAACATATTTATCAGCAGGTCAGCAAAGGCACGCTGCCGGCGGGGATCGAATACTGGCAGCCGTTGTTCTTTAACGAACCACTGCCCGCACTGTTTAGCTACTTCCCGGCAAACACGCTGATTGTTAATACCGGTGATGTCGACGCCAGTGCCAGTCGTTTTGAAAGTGAAACGCGCGCCCGCTTTGAAAGTCGGGGCGTGGATCCGATGCGTCCGCTACTGCCGCCGGAAACGCTGTGGCTACGCACTGACGAGCTAAACGCCGAGCTGAAGCGCTGGCCGCGTATGCAGCTCAAAACGGAATCGCTTGCCGACAAAGCGGCCAATACTAATCTGGCGTTCCAGAAATTGCCCGAGCTGGCCGTTCAGGCGCAGCAAAAATCACCGCTGGATAATCTGCGCAAGTTCCTCGAATCCTTTACCGGGCCGGTGGTCTTCTCGGTTGAGAGTGAAGGACGCCGGGAAGCCCTGGGTGAACTGCTCGGGCGGATTAAAGTTGCGCCGAAGCGCATTCTGCGGCTGAGCGAAGCCAGCGGTAATGGGCGTTACCTGATGATCGGTGCCGCCGAGCACGGGTTTATCGATACGCTCAACAACCTGGCGCTGATTTGCGAAAGCGACCTGCTGGGGGAACGCGTGGCGCGTCGCCGTCAGGACAGCCGTCGCACCATCAACCCGGACACGCTGATCCGCAACCTGGCGGAGCTGCACACGGGCCAGCCGATTGTTCACCTCGAACACGGCGTTGGGCGCTATCAGGGGATGACCACGCTTGAAGCGGGTGGCATCAAAGGCGAGTACCTGATGCTGACCTACGCTAACGACGCCAAACTCTATGTCCCGGTATCTTCCCTGCACCTGATCAGCCGCTACGCCGGTGGCGCAGAGGACAATGCACCGCTGCACAAACTGGGCGGTGATGCCTGGGCGCGAGCGCGTCAGAAGGCCGCCGAAAAAGTGCGCGATGTGGCGGCAGAACTGCTGGATATCTACGCCCAGCGCGCAGCCAAAGAAGGCTATGCCTTTAAACACGATAAAGAACAATATCAGCTGTTCTGCGACAGCTTCCCGTTTGAAACCACGCCGGACCAGGCACAGGCTATTAATGCCGTACTGAGCGACATGTGTCAGCCGCTGGCGATGGACAGGCTGGTGTGTGGCGACGTTGGCTTCGGGAAAACCGAAGTGGCGATGCGCGCCGCCTTCCTGGCCGTAGAGAACAACAAGCAGGTTGCGGTGCTGGTGCCGACCACCCTTCTCGCCCAACAGCACTTTGACAACTTCCGCGACCGTTTTGCCAACTGGCCGGTACGCATTGAGATGTTGTCACGTTTTCGCAGTGCCAAAGAGCAAACACACATTCTGGAGCAGGCCAGTGAAGGCAAGATCGATATTTTGATCGGCACCCACAAGCTACTGCAGAGCGATGTGAAATGGAAAGATCTGGGGCTGTTGATTGTGGATGAAGAGCACCGCTTCGGGGTGCGTCATAAAGAGCGCATTAAAGCAATGCGCGCCGATGTCGACATTCTGACCCTGACCGCCACGCCAATTCCGCGTACGCTGAACATGGCGATGAGCGGCATGCGCGATCTGTCGATTATCGCCACCCCGCCAGCGCGCCGTCTGGCGGTGAAGACCTTTGTTCGCGAGTACGACAATCTGGTGGTACGTGAGGCCATTCTGCGTGAAGTGCTGCGTGGTGGGCAGGTTTATTACCTGTACAACGACGTGGAAAATATCCAGAAAGCGGCGGACAGGCTGGCCGAGCTGGTGCCGGAAGCACGCATTGCCATCGGTCATGGGCAGATGCGCGAACGTGAGCTGGAACGGGTGATGAACGACTTCCACCACCAGCGTTTTAACGTGCTGGTGTGTACCACCATCATCGAAACCGGGATCGACATTCCGACAGCGAACACCATCATCATTGAACGCGCGGATCACTTTGGTCTGGCACAGCTACACCAGCTGCGCGGTCGTGTCGGACGTTCACACCACCAGGCGTACGCCTGGCTGCTGACGCCGCATCCGAAAGCAATGACGACCGACGCGCAAAAACGTCTGGAAGCGATCGCCTCGCTGGAAGATCTGGGTGCCGGTTTCGCGCTGGCGACGCACGATCTCGAGATCCGCGGTGCCGGTGAACTACTGGGTGAAGACCAGAGCGGCTCAATGGAAACCATCGGCTTCTCGCTGTATATGGAGCTGCTGGAAAATGCTGTCGATGCTCTGAAGGCCGGGCGTGAACCGTCGCTGGAAGATCTCACCAGCCAGCAAACGGAAGTGGAACTGCGTATGCCTTCCCTGCTGCCGGATGATTTTATCCCGGATGTGAATACCCGCCTGTCGTTCTACAAACGTATTGCCAGTGCGAAAAAAGAAACCGAACTGGAAGAAATTAAGGTCGAGTTGATCGACCGTTTTGGGCTTCTGCCAGATGCCGCGAGAACTCTGCTGGATATTGCGCGGCTGCGGCAACAGGCGCAGAAACTGGGCATTCGCAAGTTCGAAAGCAATGAAAAAGGCGGCATTATTGAGTTCGCCGAGAAAAACCATGTCGACCCGATGTGGCTGATTGGTTTGCTGCAAAAACAGCCGCAGCACTTCCGTCTTGATGGCCCAACGCGCCTCCGCTTTGTTCAGGCGCTGGCGGAGCGTAAAACTCGCATGGACTGGGTGCGTAATTTTATGCGCCAGCTGGAAGAAAACGCTATCGCGTAACGGGCTCTCAATCCCCCCGGTAACACCTGCTGCCGGGGGACTATTTACAAACTCTTTGCACTTCCCCCGATCTTCCCGACATACTCATTCATCATAATTATCATTAACGCCTTATAAAACAATAACCTTATCATTTATATGGATTATGGTAATGATGACCTCTTCGCGTTTTACTCGCTGGATAACCCTGTTTGCGCTGGCCGCAACGGTGGCTATTGCGCTTCCTGCTCGCGCAAACACCTGGCCGCTTCCGCCTGCTGGCAGTAAGGTTGTGGGGGAAAACCGCTTTCATGTGGTTGAAAATAATGGTGGTTCGCTGGAAGCGATTGCCAAAAAATATAACGTCGGCTTTCTGGCACTGCTGCAGGCTAATCCTGGCGTTGACCCTTACGTACCGCGTGCTGGCAGCGTACTGACCATCCCACTACAAACTATTTTGCCGGATGCACCGCGCGAGGGGATCGTAATAAATCTTGCCGAGCTGCGTCTTTACTACTATCCGCCGGGCAAAAACGTCGTCACCGTCTACCCTATCGGCATTGGTCAACTGGGCGGCGATACCCTTACACCAACGATGATCACCACCGTGTCGGACAAACGCGCGAACCCGACCTGGACACCAACGGCCAACATCCGTGCCCGCTATAAAGCGCAGGGGATTGACCTGCCAACTGTTGTACCGGCAGGCCCGGATAACCCAATGGGACACCATGCAATCCGCCTCGCGGCATACGGTGGTGTTTATCTGCTGCACGGAACGAATGCTGATTTTGGCATCGGCATGCGCGTCAGTTCCGGTTGTATTCGTCTGCGTGATGATGATATCAAAACGCTTTACAGCGTGATCGCACCAGGCACCAAAGTGAATATTATCAATACACCGATTAAGGTCTCCGGGGAGCCGGGCGGCATACGCCTGGTCGAAATCCACCAGCCGTTATCGAAGAATATTGGTGATGATCCGCAGACACTGCCAATCAACCTGAATGCGGCAATGATGAGCTTCAAGGCTAATGCCGGCACCGATGGCATCGTGATGGAACGCGCGATGGAAGCGCGTTCCGGTATGCCGACAAATGTCACGCGGTATCACGATACCACTCAACAGTCTATGTAACGCACAACGAAAAACGCCCTGCTCATGCAGGGCGTTTTTGATTGCAGTGGCATAACTGCAGGTTTTGTCGAGCTTATTTATAGATTACAGCAGTACCGTGCAGGGTGTTAGGGCCGGTGACTGAAGTGATACGGAAAGATTTTGCCCCCATTTCGTCAGCTTTTTGCGCCAGCTGATCTTCCAGAGAACTCAGGTTTGTACCTGCGTTTGCGGAGATAGTGCCCACTTTATGCTGATCAGCAGGGGTGGATTGCACTTCAACAGCAGCGAAGCTTGCGAAAGAAAGTGAACTCAGGACAGCAGCAGCGAGCAGGGTTTTTACGTTTTTCATGATTGTTACCTTTAGGCAGATGAATATGAAGGTCGTTAGTTATTTACTTAACGATCGATAGGTAAATGATAGATGTGATCCAGATCACGCGTCAATATGTTTTTTATAACGACCGTTAAATTAATTTAAATTCTCTTATTAATCATATTGATATGATTAATTTATTTTTCAGCAATCAGCACTGGTGGTGGCACACGTTTATTTTTATAATGACTATTCAACAAACCAACAGAGGACCAACGGCAAATGACAACCGATGTCACGAGTTGCGCAAAGAAAAGCCGTGGCCGACCAAAAGTGTTCGACAGGGATGCAGCGCTTGATAAGGCCATGACACTCTTCTGGCAACATGGGTATGAAGCGACGTCGCTTTCCGATCTGGTGGAGGCCACCGGAGCTAAAGCGCCAACGCTGTATGCGGAATTCACGAATAAAGAGGGGCTGTTCAGAGCAGTGCTGGACAGATACATCTCGCGTTTTGCTGCCAAACACGAAGCGCAGCTTTTCTGTGAAGAAAAAAGTGTTGAGCAAGCATTACGGGACTATTTCACCACTGTCGCCACCTGCTTCACCAGCAAAGATACGCCTGCGGGCTGTTTTATGATTAACACCTCCGCCACCCTTGCGGCGTCTTCCAGAGAGATAGCCAACACGGTGAAATCGCGTCATGCCATGCAGGAAGAGACGTTGAGCACATTTCTGGCCCAGCGCCAGCAGCGCGGTGAAATACCCGCGCATTGCCATCCACAGGCGCTGGCACAATTTCTGAGCTGCATTTTGCAGGGCATGTCGATCAGCGCCCGTGAAGGCGCAACGCTGGAAAAACTGCAAAGTATTACCCAGACCACACTGCGCCTGTGGCCTGAACTCCTCAAAGCCTGAGCAAAAAAAAAGCTCCTCAGCCTGAGCGCTTGAGGAGCTAAATTCAGAGAACATCTTTTTTACACTTTGTTATTCAGTACCAGCTGACCGTTTCCGTCCAGGGGGATCTGGGAACCAGGGTCTTTATCCATCCGAATTTTGCCCTGCTGGTCGCCAATTTTGTACGTTACGTCATAGCCCAGCATTTTTTCCGACTTGTCGTAGACAGTTTTACAGCGCTGCTGAGTCGTGGTGTATGTATCGTTGTCCTGCATTGCCCCCTGCACCTGGTTACCGGCGTAGCCGCCACCCAGTGCGCCGACGACGGTTGCGACATCCCTGCCACGTCCACCACCGAACTGATGGCCAATCACGCCACCGGCTACCGCACCCAACACAGAACCGGCGATACGGTTTTCATCCTGCACCGGACGACGATGAGTCACGGCAACGTTACGACACTCCTGACGAGGTGTTTTAACGGTTTCTTTAATCGGGGTAGCGGAAACTACCTGAGCATACTGCGGGCCGCGATCAAGCACATTGAGACTGGCAACGGCAGCCACACCTAACGCAGCAGCGACGCCAATCCCTATACCCGCCAACATGGATTTATTCACGGGACTTCCTCCTTTGTTGCTATTAGTAACAATTTTGCAATTAACGGCAGATTTAGCCAATCGGAAAAAGGCGTAAAAGTGTGGGGATATCGACAGAATGACCGCGTTTCGGAGAACTCCTAAGCGATCAGAGGGAGATTACCAGCATGATATGCTAAAAAATCCCTCCGGAAGCCCGGAGGGAAGAGAGGATTAGTGCAGCTTGAGACGCGGACGAATAACGCGGTTGATTCTGCCTACCAGCATCATCAGGCCCGTTTTGAAGTAGCCGTGCAGCGCGATCTGGTGCATACGGTACAGGGAGATATACACAAAGCGTGCAATGCGCCCTTCCACCATCATGGACCCCCGCATCAGGTTACCCATCAGGCTACCGACGGTGGAGAAGTTAGACAGCGACACCAGTGAACCGTGATCTTTGTAGGTGTACGCCTTCATCGGCTTGCCTTTAGCCTGCGCCAGAATGTTGTGCAGAACCAGGCTTGCCATCTGGTGTGCTGCCTGGGCACGCGGAGGAACAAACCCGCCTTCCGGACGCGCACAGGACGCACAGTCACCGATCGCATAGATTTCCGGGTCACGTGTGGTTTGCAGCGTTGGCTCTGTCACCAGTTGGTTAATGCGGTTGGTTTCCAGCCCGCCGATATCTTTCATAAAGTCAGGTGCTTTGATACCCGCCGCCCAGACCATCAGATCGGCTTTGATGTACTCGCCATCTTTGGTATGCAGGCCGCCTGCATCCGCGCTGGTGACCATTGTCTGGGTCAGTACGCGTACGCCCAGTTTGGTCAGTTCGCTATGCGCCGCACCGGAGATACGTGGAGGCAGCGCAGGCAGAATACGTTCGCCGGCTTCCACCAGCGTCACGTTCAGCGCGTCGTTGGTCAGCCCTTTATAACCGTAGCTGTGCAGCTGTTTCACCGCGTTGTGCAGTTCAGCGGAGAGCTCAACACCCGTCGCACCACCGCCAACAATGGCGATATTAACCTTACCATTCGCACCCATGCTATTGGTGTACTTCAGGAACAGGTTCAACATTTCCTGATGGAAACGGCGTGCCTGGTGCGGGTTATCCAGGAAGATACAGTGCTCTTTCACACCTGGCGTGTTGAAGTCGTTAGAGGTACTGCCCAACGCCATCACCAGCGTGTCATACGCCAGTTTGCGCTCAGGTACCAGCAGCTCACCCTTTTCGTCGCGCAGCTCTGCCAGGGTAATGGTTTTGCTTTCACGGTTGATGTCCACCACGGAACCCAGCTGGAACTGGAAATGATGATTGCGTGCGTGCGCCAGATAGCTCAGTGCATCCACACCTTCATCCAGCGAACCGGTCGCCACCTCGTGCAGCAACGGCTTCCACAGGTGACTGTGATTACGATCCACCAGCGTAATTTTGGCTTTTTTGCCGCGACCCAGCTTCTTGCCCAACTGTGTTGCCAGCTCCAGCCCGCCAGCACCACCGCCTACAATCACTATCTTTTTCAATGGCGTAGTCAACGTGACCCCCTCAAATTATTAACCAATTGTTAATTAAAAGTTATTGAAATAACTCTTAGTTAACAACAAGTTACAGCACTGAAACCATTCAGGTGCATTGAGAATAACACGTCAGGCGCATTGGTCATACCAAAATTGATATGCATCAAGTTTTGATGGCGTAAATTTGTACAAATTTAGCAAAAAAGAAGGCCCGGCACGCTGTCACGGCCAGGCCTGGTGAGTAAGATGATGGTGCTCAGCCCAGTGTTTTAAAGGCTTTGATGCGTTGTAAATGCGGAGAGATATTCTTGAACTTGTGGGTCTGATCCTCGTCCCAGACTATTTCATAGTAATGATGCAGCAGCTCTGCAGCCCGGTGGCTGCTCAGGGCCTCATCATTGCGCGAGAGGATCACCAGACAGCGGTCGCGGTTTTTCTCGCGGAAGTTACTGACGCACTTGGTGGCAATATCGACGTACTCTTCAGGGCGATCGATTTTGCCTTCCATGTTTTCATTCGGGAACAGGTTAGGATTGAACACCACCTGGCGAATGTCGCACAGGAACCCAATCCGCTCTGCCCAGTAGCCCCCCAACCCGACACCACAAATGAGCGGGCGCTCATCAACATTGAGTTGCAACATCTTGTCCACTTCTTTGAGTAAATGCTGCATATCATGCTTCGGATGGCGCGTACTGTAGCTGATCAACCGTACATCTGGATCGATAAACTGCAGCTGCAGCACCTTCTCATGATTACCTGGACTGTTTGAGTCAAAACCGTGTAAATAGATGATCATTGTCTCTCACCACGCTACGCCTTCCGGGAGGGTTTAAAGGCTGGCTTTATGTGCCTGCCAGCGCTCATTCAGTGCTTCAAGCTGGGCATTGACCGTCTTCCAGCGCGCCGAGCCCATCAGCTCCTGACGACTAAATGAACCTTTATGATACAATTGTGTAACACGCTCTGCATTGATCGGCGACAGGTTATCCAGCACGCTGACGGCTCCTTTACGATTATTGCAGACGAGGATCATATCGCAACCCGCATCCAGCGACGCCTGCCCGCGTTCTGCATAGCTCCCCATAATCGCCGCTCCTTCCATCGACAAATCGTCGGAGAAAATCACACCGTTGAAACCGAGCTCCTGGCGCAGAACGGTTTTTAGCCAGTGCGCAGAACCGCTGGCCGGACGCGGGTCAACATCACTGTAAATCACGTGTGCTGGCATGATGGCGTCCAGTTTGTTATCGGTAATCAACGAACGGAATACCGACATATCTTTGGCACGAATGTCCGCCTCCGGACGCGGATCGCGTGGCGTCTCTTTGTGCGAATCCGCAGTCACTGCGCCGTGGCCAGGGAAGTGCTTCCCGGTGGTTTTCATTCCCGCATCGTGCATACCATCAATAAAACGGGTAGCCATCGCCAGTGCAATACGCGGATCCTCATGATACGAACGTTCACCAATGGCAGCACTGATATGCCCTACGTCCAGCACCGGTGCAAAGCTGATGTCGATATCCATCGCAATCATCTCACTGGCCATCAACCAGCCCGCATCCTGTGCCAGTTTGCCGCCCTCTTCCGTACCCAACAGTGCCGCAAATGATTGTGCCGCTGGCAGGCGGGTAAAGCCTTCGCGGAAACGTTGTACGCGCCCGCCTTCCTGGTCTACAGCGACCACCAGACGATGATGGGATGCTGCGCGGATTTGCCGGACCAGTTCACGCAGCTGCTCCGGATCGTGATAGTTGCGGGTAAACAGAATCAGACCACCAACCAGCGGGTGCGCCAGAATTTCACGCTCCTCCGCATCCAGCTCAAACCCTTCTACATCCAACATGACTGGACCCACACGAACCTCTCTTATCCTTTAGTTTGTAACTGACGCCAGACGTCATCTGCCAGCGTAATAAATTGTTTGTCACCTGACTGCCGCAGGCGGACTTCGAACCAGCCTGCCATCAGCATCAATACCCACGGCCGCCAGCGCCTGACCTGATGAGCCAGAATTGTGGCATCCAGGTGGGCAATCCGGGCATAGTCGCTGATGAGCGTTTGTCGCGCGGTATCCTCTTCCGCCCACACTGCTGCCAGCTCCAGTGCCACATCCCCGTCTCCGGCATATTCCCAGTCGATAAGCCTGGTCCCTGCTGACGTATGAACGATATTCCCGGCGTGGACATCCATATGCAATGGTACCAACCGTAGCGGCTGTGGCTCTCCCGCTTTACGCAGCCGTTTAAGCTCAGCCAGCCAGAAAGGCGTTCGTCTGCCGGGTAAAGCCTGCTGCCAGTATTGTTCAAGCAGTGGTGCCAGCGTAACTCGCCACCCCAGACGCGGCTGGCTGTGCAGATGATACAACATAGCCGCAAGCGTGGGGGGATCCGGCAGCTCGCTTTTGATCTCTCCCGCAAGATATTCCACGGCCATCCAGCCCTGCATAAAAAAACACGGCTGCGGCACGAGATCCACCGGAAGACGCCTCAACGCGCGATACTGTCGACGAAAGTGGGAGGCAGGAGCGGAAGCATCATGATGCTGGCGCAAAACCAGCCGATGAGAGTCTTGCTCAATAATGCAACTCGCGCCGCCAAGCCCAGAATGGGCCTGCGGCGCGATAAGGCGATACTGAGGGAAATAACGCGTCAGAACATCTTCACGCGTGCAGTTATTGTTGCGTAACGGCACCTTTACCTGACCAGATAATTTCGCCTGTCTGAACCAGCATCAGCTGCATCTGCAGCGCTGGCGTATTCACGTTACCGGAGGCGTTTGAGTAGAGCACATACTGAGCGCCAACGTTACGGGCGATACCAATCGCCTTGCTACGCGAACCGAGGCTATCCTGTGGAGACAGGCCCAGTTGCTGTTTGGCAACTGCCAGCTGTTGCGCGGAGACCAGCGTAAATTTACCGTTATTTGCCAGGGCATTGCGCAGCGTTTCCGTCGCTTCACCCGCGTTCAGGGAACCGTTAGTACGGTTATTCACGCTGTCCACCAGCAGTACGCTTCCCGGCGTGACGCCTTGCGCCTGCAGCATTTTGCCTACCATCGGCTGCATCGCGCCGTTCCAGTCATAGTGACGCACGCGTGGTGCAGGCTGGGACGTTTGATCCTGATGTTCAATCGGGCCTGGCTGTGCCGGAATGCTCGGTACAGACGGCACGGTTGGCTGCGGCTCCGTTGGTTGTGTCGGCTGCTCTGTGCCTGGTTTGGCCTCTTCCACAGGAGCAGGTTGTTCCGTTCGCGTCACACACCCTGCAAGGAAGAGTGCAAAAGCGGTCACGAGCGCATAACGGCTCATATTTTTAATCAAGGTTCACCCCTTACAAATAAAGATAAAGCCGCACCTTATGCGCACCCAGAGAGTTGGCGCTGCCATAAAGCGTGACTGACGACCTTGCCGGAATGGTGACGCTGCGCGTCGCCTCAAGCGGGTGCATTTCAAGGCCTCTTACGTCATACCAGTAAAAACGGTAGTGCACCGTTACCGGCTCATGTCTTTCGTTGAAGAGCGTAGAGGAAGCAGAAGACTGAATTTCACTGATGGTCAACGCGGGTTGCTCTGCCGTGATACCCGCAGCAAGCACGGAAGATTCCATCACCAGCGTCTGTTCATCACTGACCGGGATCGCCGGACGCGCGCTGCACCCGACCATCACCATTGTCATTACCAGCGCCACAATACGCCCTCTTAACATGTCAAAGACCTTTGTGTGCCAGCATCGGCCCCAGGGGACGACCACCCAGCAGATGCATATGAATATGATAAACTTCCTGACCACCGTGGCGATTACAGTTCATGATCAGACGGTAACCGTCTTCCGCAATCCCTTCCTGCTCAGCAATTTTCGCGGCCACCGTCAGCATACGGCCTAATGCCACTTCATGCTCGGTTTTTACGTCATTCATGGTCGGAATCAGAATATTTGGAATAATAAGGATATGTGTCGGTGCCTGAGGTGAAATGTCCCGGAAAGCCGTCACCAGCTCGTCCTGATAGACGATATCCGACGGGATTTCGCGGCGGATAATTTTACTGAAAATAGTTTCTTCAGCCATGACCTGTTCCTTTTTTGTTTAATCTGGCGTGGTGCGTCCGCTGTTAACACACAATGTCTGTATTACTGTGTGACATAACTCAAGAGTATGAGCGAATTTCTCCTGCCCTTTCAACCTTCTCCCTCGATTTCTTTCCTTATTGCTGACCAGCTGGCTGGAGAGTAACCACTCAGACACCTGTTTCATTTTTTACGGTGGCGTTTCATCCGCTCCACATATAAAAAAGGCAGCCATTCGGCTGCCTTAGTCTCCCCAGATCACAACTTAGTTGCTGCGGATGTATTCATCCATTTCGGTTTTCAGGTTATCGGATTTCGTACCGAAGATTGCCTGAACACCAGAACCAGCCACTACGACGCCCGCTGCGCCCAGTTTTTTCAGACCAGGCTGGTCTACTTTCGCAACGTCGGCAACACTCACACGCAGACGAGTGATACACGCGTCCAGGTTAGTGATGTTTTCTTTACCACCGAACGCGGCAACCAGAGCCGGAGCCATTTCGCTGGTCACGCCAGCTTTGCTGTCTTCTGACGCATCTTCACGACCTGGTGTTTTCAGGTCCAGTGCTTTGATCAGCACACGGAAGATGGTGTAGTACAGAACGGCGTAGCACGCACCAACCACTGGGAACAGCCACAGTTTGCTGCTGTTACCGGACAGAACGATGAAGTCGATCAGGCCGTGAGAGAAGGACGTACCGTCACGCATACCCAGCAGAATACAGATTGGGAATGCCAGACCTGCCAGAACTGCGTGGATAACGTACAGGATCGGCGCAACGAACATGAAGGAGAACTCGATCGGCTCGGTGATACCGGTCAGGAACGAGGTCAACGCTGCGGAGATCATGATACCGCCCACTTTTGCACGGTTCTCTGGTTTAGCAGAGTGCCAGATTGCAATTGCAGCGGCTGGCAGACCGTACATTTTGAACAGGAAACCACCAGACAGTTTGCCTGCAGTTGGGTCACCTGCCATATAACGTGGGATATCACCGTGGAACACCTGACCTGCGGCGTTGGTGAATTCACCAATCTGCATCTGGAATGGAACGTTCCAGATGTGGTGCAGACCGAATGGTACCAGGCAGCGTTCAACGAAGCCGTAGATACCGAACGCCACAACCGGGTTCTGGTAAGCAGCCCACTGGGAGAATGCCTGGATCGCAGAACCAATTGGAGGCCAGATGAAGGACAAGAGCACGCCCAGAATAATCGCGGCCAGACCAGAAATGATCGGAACAAAACGCTTGCCCGCGAAGAAGCCCAGATACTCAGGCAGCTTGATGCGATAGAAGCGGTTGAACATATACGCTGCAATCGCACCGGAGATGATACCGCCCAGAACACCGGTGTCTGCCAGGTGTTTCGCTGCGATCTCTTCAGCAGGTAAATGCAGAACCAGCGGCGCAACCACAGCCATAGTTTTCACCATGATGCCGTAGGCAACCACTGAAGCCAGAGCAGATACACCGTCGTTATTGGTGAAGCCCAGAGCAACACCGATAGCGAAGATCAGCGGCATGTTAGCAAAAACTGAGCCGCCTGCTTCGGCCATCACATGAGAAACTACGGCTGGCAGCCAGCTGAAGTTAGCAGAACCGACACCCAGCAGAATACCTGCGATAGGCAGTACGGATACTGGTAGCATCAGCGATTTACCGACCTTTTGCAGGTTAGCAAATGCATTCTTAAACATAATTGAGAGTGCTCCTGAGTATTTGTGCTTTTTTTTACGCTTTCACGCATTGGCCCGGGGGGAGTACCGTGCCGTGGACGGGACATCTAAGCGCCCTTTATTTATTACACAGAGTAAAATAAATCCCTCTGAGTTTGTTTGACGGCTATCACGTTTCAGCTTAAGGCGGCCAAAAAACTTTCAGACATTTACAAAAAGCATTTCTGGATGTGTCTAAAAACACCATCACCGCCCCAAATGAGGCGGTGAACTTTACTCGCTTTGTTTATTAATTACGAGCCTAAAAAAAACAGGTGTATCAAACAGATTGCAGGCGGGCGGGATCAATGTGGAACAGCATTGCGAAGTTTTCCGTTGTGGTGCGAGCCAGCTCATCGATGCTAACCCCCTTCAGAACGGCCATATACTCAGCCACATCTCTCGTCATGGCTGGCTGGTTTTCTTTACCGCGGTGCGGTACCGGTGCCAGGTAAGGAGAGTCTGTCTCCACCAGAATACGATCGAGAGGAACATAACGCGCGGCATCACGCAGTTGTTCTGCGTTGCGGAACGTAACGATCCCCGAAAACGAGATATAAAACCCCAAATCAAGCAGCTTACCCGCCGTTTCTCTGTCCTCTGTGAAACAGTGTAGTACGCCACCGCAATCCGTCACTTTTTCTTCCCTGAGGATCGCCAGCGTATCCGCACGCGCATCACGGGTATGGACAATAACTGGCTTGTTCAGCTCGCGACCAATGCGAATGTGGTGACGGAACGATTCCTGCTGGCGTGGTTTTGTTTCCGGCGTGTAATAATAATCCAGCCCGGTCTCCCCCAGCGCCACCACGCCCTCTTCCGCAGCCAGACGACGTAACTCTTCAACGTCGTACTCTTCATCCTGATTCAGCGGATGCACACCGCAGGAGAACACGACGTTATCGCGAACGCCCACCAGCTCACGCATGGTGCGGTAACCCGGTAGCGTCGTTGCTACAGCCAGGCAAAATTTCACATCACGGGCAGCGGCTTTTGCCAGCACATCGTCCACGTTTTTATGCAGGGATTGATAATCCAGGCCATCGAGATGGCAGTGTGAGTCGACTAAAAACATAATGTCTCTCTCAGAGATGGGAAACGGGCGGTATCACGCCCGGTTGCAGGTAATGTTCAATACGCAGTAACTGGTCGGTCAGTAAAAGCTCTCGATTGAGACCCGTGACGGCCAAAAGTTGTTCACGGCTCTGACAAACGTCATGGAGGATAGCGCGCAGGGACGTGCCTGACAGACCGTTCGCCAGGGTGTTCACCAGCGGCCAGGCATCAGGGTTAGTCAACAACGTCGCCCCTTGCTGGATCTTGAGCGCATCAAGGAGTAAGGAGGCCAGCCAGTGCAGACGCTCGGTAACCTGATCGCTATTGAGTACAGGCAGCAGGCTCAACCAGTCGCGGCTATTCAGTGAAGATTCGACAGCCTGGCAGAGCGCCTCACGCTGTGACCAGACATCCGGTTGCAGCATCGCCAGAGCTGCAGCCGGTGCGCCACCGCACAGGCGTAGTGCAGAGAGCGCCACGTCTTGTGACGTTGTCACTTCCCGTTCCAGCCAGCTAAGCGCCCACGATTCCTGAGGCACTGCGAGGTGATGAAGGCGACAGCGGCTGCGTAGCGTGGCCAGCAATCTGCCCGGCTCACGGCATGACAGGAAGAACCAGGTTTTTTCCGGCGGTTCTTCCAGCGTTTTCAACAGTGCGTTAGCGGCTGCTTCGGTAAGCAGTGCCGCATCTTTCAGCCAGATGACTTTTGCCCCGTTGAGTCGCGCGTGTTCGTACAATTTTTCGCTAACTTCACGCACAGCGTCAATACCGAGCGTACTTTTACCTTTCTCAGGTTCAAGTGTGTAATAGTCAGGATGTGTACCGGCCTGCATCAGCTGGCAGCCACGGCATTTGCCACAGCTTTTGTGTCCTTCCGGCTGTTGGCACATCAGAAAACGGGTGATGGCGTAAATCAACGCATCATCGCCCATACCCGGCAATGCCTGAATCAGTAACGCATGATGCCCCCGACCGCCCTGATAGCTGTTGACCAGCTGTTCAAAGTGCGGGCGCAACCACGGATACCATTTCATGCCTGTTGTTCCTGTAGCCATTGCGCGACGGTTTCCTGAATGGAACGAGTGACAACCTCAAGGGATTGCGTTGCATCAATGGTACGAATTGTGCTGTCCTGTCCGGCCAGTTCAAGATAACGCGCACGAGTACGGTTAAAGAAATCGAATGACTCTTGCTCAATGCGATCCAGTTCACCACGCGCACGTGCGCGCTTCAGCCCCACTTCCGGCGTTACGTCCAGATAGAGCGTCAGATCGGGGCGGAAATCACCGAGCACCGCATCACGCAGCGTTGCGAGCATCGTCTGGTCAATACCGCGACCACCACCCTGATAAGCCTGGGTAGACAGATCGTGGCGATCGCCAATGACCCACTTACCTTCGGTCAGCGCGGGTTTGATCACTGTCTCCACCAGCTGCACACGCGCAGCATAGAACATCAGCACTTCGGCTTTGTCGGTGATAACTTCGTCGCCTACGGATTTGATATCCAGCACCAGACTACGCAGTTTTTCAGCCAGCTGCGTGCCGCCCGGCTCACGGGTGAACACCATATCCGCAATACCATGCGATTTCAGCGTCTCAACGACCACGTTGCGGGCGGTGGTTTTACCTGCCCCTTCGAGTCCCTCAATGACAATGTATTTACTGCGCATTTTTTTCCTTAAGTGCCTTCAGATAGTCCTGAACAGAGCGATTATGGCTGGCAAGGTTGGTGTTAAAGGTATGACCACCTTTTCCATCAGCCACAAAATAGAGATACGGTGTTTTTGCCGGGTGCGCGGCAGCCTGAAGCGATGCTTCGCTCGGGGTCGCAATCGGGCCCGGCGGTAAACCACTAATCACGTAAGTATTATACGCCGTTGGTGTCTCCAGATCTTTTCTGGATATCTTACCGTTATAACCCTCTCCCATGCCGTAAATCACGGTAGGGTCGGTTTGCAGGCGCATGCCGATGCGCAAACGGTTGATAAAGACCGACGCCACCTGGTCGCGCTCTGCGGCAACGGCCGTCTCTTTCTCGATGATCGAGGCCATCGTAACAAACTGATTTTGATCTTTATACGGCAACCCATCGATGCGCCCTTCCCAGGCCGCCCCGACCGCCGCGACCATTTTTTTGTGCGCCCGCTTCAGAATGGCAACATCAGTGGTACCTGCCGTATACATCCAGGTATCTGGCCAGAACCAGCCTTCTACCCACTCAGGATGTTCGAATTTCAGTACCTCAGCCACCGTCTGGTAGCGGTCATCTTTCAGGGTATGCTTAATATACGGAGCATCGCGCAGTTGTTTGAGGTAATCGCTCAGGCGCATACCTTCAACAAAACGCAGCGGGAACTGTGCCTCTTTGCCACTTTCCAGCAACAGCAGCATCTCCCGGACGGTCATTCCCGGGGTGAAGCGATAAGTCCCGGCTTTGAAGTGGGACAGCGCAGGTTCAACACGCAGTAACCACTGGAATACGCGCGGGCGGTTAATGATCTTATCGCCATAAAGCTGCTCACCCAGCGCCTGCCGCCCGGTACCCGCTTTAAGGGTAAAAATCATCTCGTCTTTAATCAGGATTTTACTGTCCGCCAGCTGGCGAACCTTCCACACTCCTGCTCCGCCAGCAATACCCAGCGTAACGACAAGGAGGAGAACAAAGCGCAACATTTTCTTCATGACTATCTGGTTTGCTCACATATCGGGGCTAAAAACTGAAACAGCTCGCGCGATGGCAGGTGGAGTTGGCCATAAGCGCGTACGGGCACAACAGGTATCAGCGCATTGCAGATAATCATTTCATCAGCTTTCTGCAGCGCCTCTTCCCTCGCACTCACTTCGACAACACGAAAGCCCGAGTGTGCCAGGTGCTGTAAGCAAAACTGACGCATGATGCCGTTCACACCGGCCTGCTCCAGTGAAGGCGTGAAAACATCACGACCCTGCCGCCAGAGTAAATTAGCCGCACAGCATTCCGTAATGAACCCTTCGCTGTCAAGAACCAGCGCCTCATCAGCGTCCGTCTGCTCAAGATGAGTACGGATAAGCACCTGTTCCAGGCGGTTGAGGTGTTTAATACCGGCAAGCATTGGGTTTCGCCCCAGACGTACCGGGCTAAGCGTCAGGGTAACGCCCTCTTTACGCCAGCGTTCGTAATGGGCAGGGTACGCGGAAACCGACAGGATCCGTGTCGGATGTTCGCAACGGGCTCCACTATAGCCCCGCCCCCCGCTGCCGCGACTGATAATCACTTTGAGTACCCCGTTGCTCTTCCCTGACGCCAGCTGGCACATTTCGTGCCGCAGCGTATCCCACTGTGTAAATGGGATCAGCAAGGTTTCACAGGCATTTTGCAGGCGGCGGATATGCGCATCAAGCAGGCATACATCCCCGTCAAGAATGCGCGCCGTCGTAAAGCAGCCATCACCAAACTGAGTTGCTCTGTCGCTGGCAGGCAGAGAATCTAGCTCAAGGCCATTGATTAAAAACATGGTGGCTCCTTATGCGTGGGGGTTCAGTCTGGCAGGATGTCGTACACCCGACAAGAAGAAAAGACCTAATAAAAAAGGTCCGACAAGCGGACCTTTTTTGATAGCCATCGGGCAGTCAGACTCAAATCTTTTTGAAGATCAGAGAGCCGTTGGTGCCACCAAAGCCGAAGGAGTTACACAGCGTGTACTCCATGCCACTAACCTGACGCGCTTCGTGCGGTACGAAATCCAGGTCACAACCTTCATCCGGGTTATCCAGGTTGATGGTTGGCGGTACAGCCTGATCGCGCAGCGCCAGGATAGAGTAGATAGACTCTACTGCACCCGCCGCACCCAACAGGTGACCGGTCATGGATTTCGTCGAGCTCACCAGTACGCGGCGGGCAGATTCGCCGAAGATAGACTTAACGGCCTGAGTTTCTGCTTTATCGCCCGCAGGAGTAGACGTACCGTGCGCGTTAACGTAGCCGATCTGCGCAGGGGTAATACCCGCATCGCGAATCGCATTTGCCATTGCCAGCGCGGCACCGGCACCATTTTCTGGTGGTGACGTCATGTGGTAGGCATCACTGCTCATACCAAAGCCAACGATTTCAGCATAAATTTTCGCACCGCGTTTTTTCGCGTGCTCGTACTCTTCCAGCACGATCATGCCCGCACCGTCACCCAGCACGAAACCATCACGGTCTTTATCCCACGGACGGCTCGCCGCCTGAGGGTTATCGTTACGGGTAGACAGCGCACGCGCCGCACCAAAGCCACCTACACCCAGCGGGGTACTGGCTTTTTCCGCACCGCCTGCAACCATAGCATCTGCATCGCCGTACGCAATGATACGCGCGGCCTGGCCGATGTTATGTACGCCAGACGTACATGCGGTAGCGATAGAAATGCTTGGCCCACGCAGGCCGAACATGATAGTCAGGTGACCTGCCACCATGTTAACAATCGTGGACGGAACGAAGAACGGGCTGATCTTACGCGGGCCACCATTCATCAGAGATGTATGGTTTTCCTCGATCAGGCCAAGACCGCCAATCCCGGAGCCGATAGCGGCACCGATACGGGTTGCGTTCTCTTCCGTAATTTCAAGACCAGAATCCTGCATGGCCTGAACGCCAGCGACAATTCCATATTGAATGAAGGCATCCATCTTGCGCTGTTCTTTGCGCGAGATTATCTCTTCACAGTTAAAATCCTTTACTAAGCCAGCAAATTTCGTTGCATAGGCGCTAGTATCGAAATGGTCGATTAGGCTGATGCCGCTCTGACCGGCAAGGAGAGCTTTCCAGGTGGACTCTACGGTATTGCCGACAGGAGACAACATGCCAAGTCCGGTCACAACTACACGACGCTTAGACACGTTTGTCCTCCAGGGAGGGATAAAAAAAAGAGATTCGTGGGACTAAAAAAGATAAAACTCAGGCGGTCGAATGACCGCCTGGAGATGTTCACTTACGCCTGGTGACCGTTGATGTAATCAATGGCAGCCTGAACGGTGGTGATTTTCTCAGCTTCTTCGTCCGGAATCTCAGTATCAAACTCTTCTTCCAGAGCCATTACCAGCTCAACGGTGTCAAGAGAATCTGCGCCCAGGTCTTCAACGAAGGAAGCGGAGTTCACAACTTCTTCCTGCTTAACGCCCAGCTGTTCGCCAATAATTTTCTTAACGCGTTCTTCGATAGTGCTCATACTCTTAAATTTCCTATCAAAACTCGCTTTCGCGATGGTTTTCGTAGTGTATAAAATGTTGAAAAATTTGCAACTAAATCCCGGCAGGTCTTACCACGATTTTACGTTATTTTGAGGCCATTCGCCCTAATAACGCAAATATTTTCGATCGTGATTAAACCATGTACATTCCGCCGTTGACGTGGAGGGTTTCACCAGTGATGTAACCCGCTTCGTCAGAGGCTAAAAATGCAACCGCGCTGGCGATTTCTTTAGGGTCGCCAAGACGACCCGCCGGAACTGCCGCCAACGTACCCGCACGCTGATCATCGGTCAGCGCACGCGTCATGTCCGTTTCAATAAAGCCCGGAGCAACAACGTTTACAGTAATACCGCGTGACGCGACTTCACGCGCCAGCGACTTACTGAAACCGATCAGACCCGCTTTCGCCGCAGCGTAGTTAGCCTGACCAGCATTTCCCATGGTACCAACCACAGAACCAACAGTGATAATACGACCATGACGCTTTTTCATCATAGCGCGCATTACCGCTTTTGACAGACGGAATACAGATGACAGATTGGTTTCGATAATATCGTTCCACTCGTCGTCTTTCATTCGCATCAACAGGTTGTCGCGCGTGATCCCGGCATTATTTACCAGAATGTCCACTTCGCCAAACTCTGCGCGAATATTTTCCAGAACAGATTCGATAGATGCAGGTTCAGTCACATTCAGTACCAGACCTTTACCGTTCGCACCCAGATATTCGCTGATGGCTTTAGCGCCATTCTCGCTGGTCGCTGTACCAATCACTTTCGCGCCGCGCGCAACCAGTGTTTCAGCAATTGCACGCCCGATACCACGGCTTGCGCCGGTGACCAGTGCGATTTTTCCTTCAAAACTCATGGTATTCCTCTTTTATTGCGAGAGTGCCGCTGACATCGCTTCCGGCTCGTTAATCGCCGAGGCAGTCAGGGGGTCAACAATACGTTTTGTCAGACCGGTGAGGACTTTACCTGGGCCAACTTCATACAGATGCTCAACGCCCTGTGACGCCATAAACTCAACGGTTTTGGTCCACTGTACCGGGCTATAAAGCTGGCGAACCAGCGCGTTACGGATAGCTTCCGGCGCGGTTTCGCATTTCACATCGACGTTGTTCACAACGGAAATCGTCGGTGCGTTAAAGACAATTTTTTCCAGCTCAATGGCCAGTTTGTCGGCTGCTGGTTTCATCAGCGCGCAATGAGATGGAACGCTCACTGGCAGCGGCAGAGCACGCTTCGCACCTGCAGCTTTACAGGCGGCACCTGCACGTTCAACCGCTTCTTTATGGCCCGCGATAACCACCTGGCCCGGCGAGTTGAAGTTAACCGGAGAAACCACCTGGCCTTCGGCTGATTCTTCACATGCTTTCGCAATAGAGGCATCATCCAGACCGATGATGGCAGACATGCCACCCGTTCCTTCTGGCACCGCTTCCTGCATGAATTTACCACGCAGTTCGACCAGACGTACTGCATCAGCAAAGGCGATCACACCTGCACATACCAGCGCAGAGTATTCACCCAGGCTGTGACCCGCGAGCAGCGCTGGCGTTTTACCGCCCTGCTGCTGCCATGCACGCCACAGCGCAACGGATGCGGTCAGCAGTGCTGGCTGAGTCTGCCAGGTTTTGTTCAGCTCTTCGGCTGGGCCCTGCTGGGTCAACGACCACAGATCATAACCCAGCGCATCGGAAGCTTCACGGAAAGTCTCTTCGATTACCGGATAGTTTGCTGCCATTTCAGACAACATCCCAACGGTTTGAGAGCCCTGGCCCGGGAACACAAAAGCAAATTGCGTCATTTTTTAATCCTTATTCTAGAAACGAACCAGCGCGGAACCCCAGGTGAATCCACCACCGAAGGCTTCAAGCAAGACCAACTGGCCCCGTTTGATTCGTCCATCGCGTACCGCTTCGTCAAATGCACACGGTACCGACGCCGCAGAGGTGTTGCCGTGGCGATCCAGCGTCACGACAACGTTATCCATCGGCATGCCCAGCTTTTTAGCGGTCGCAGTGATGATACGCAGGTTCGCCTGATGCGGTACCAGCCAGTCGAGCGCAGAGCGTTCAAGGTGATTCGCTTCCAGCGTTTCATCGACAATATGTGCAAGTTCGGTCACCGCCACCTTGAATACCTCATTACCTGCCATTGTCAGGTGGATTGAGTTCTCCGGATTAACGCGATCGGCGTTAGGCAGTGTCAACAGCTCGCCGTAGCTACCGTCGGCATGCAAATGCGTGGAGATGATGCCCGGCTCTTCGGACTGGCCCAGCAACACTGCGCCCGCACCATCACCAAAAATAATGATCGTACCACGATCGGTTGGATCGCAGGTACGTGCCAGCACGTCAGCACCGATCACCAGCGCATACTTTACTGCGCCAGATTTGACATACTGATCGGCAACGCTCAGTGCATAGGTGAAACCTGCGCATGCAGCAGCAACATCAAACGCCGGGCAACCCTTAATACCGAGCATGTTCTGCACCTGGCATGCCGCGCTTGGGAAAGCATGCGTGGCGGACGTCGTGGCAACCACGATCAAACCAATTTGTTCTTTATCGATGCCGGCCATCTCGAGCGCACGCTGTGCCGCTTCGTAGCCCATAGTCGCAACGGTTTCATCTGGCGCGGCGATACGACGCTCACGGATACCTGTGCGCGTGACAATCCACTCGTCAGACGTATCTACCATTTTTTCCAGATCGGCGTTGGTTCGCACTTGTTTTGGCAGATAGCTGCCGGTACCAATAATCTTCGTATACATGTACGCTCAGTCACTTTTAGCTAATACAGATCCCAGGCGAGCGGCAATCCGCTGAGGGACTTGTCGCTGCACCGCCTGCACTGCCTGTTCAATCGCGACGGAAAATGCTCGCTGATTGGCGGCTCCATGACTCTTAATCACGATGCCGCGCAATCCTAACAGACAGGCGCCATTATACTGGTCGGGGTTGAGGTGACTGAATCGCCGCGTCAGGCTTTTTTGTAACCAACGCTTTAATAAAATCAGCCACCAGGACCTTTTTTTACCTTCTCCCTGGGTTTTCAGCAGAGAAAGAAACATCCGAACGACCCCTTCCATGGTCTTCAGCGTTACGTTTCCGGTGAAGCCATCACACACTAATACATCCGTTTTACCCGTCAGCAACTCATTGGCTTCGAGATAACCAATATAGTTGATGGAAGGAACCTGTTTAAGTAATTCGGCAGCATCACGAATACTATCCAGGCCTTTGGTCTCTTCTTCACCAATATTCAGCAACGCAACGCGGGGGTTTTTAATCCCGACCACATCTTCTGCCAGCACCGACCCCATCACGGCGAACTGAACCAGCATTGTACTATCACAATCGACGTTAGCACCCAGATCGAGCACCACCGTTTTGCCCTTTTGCTGGTGCGGTAACACCGTCACCAGCGCCGGGCGCTCAATGCCCTCAATAGGCTTGAGCAATAATTTCGACAGCCCCATCAGCGCGCCGGTATTTCCCGCACTGACGCAAGCCTGCGCTCGCCCTTCTTTCACCAGCTCCAGTGCTATTCGCATGGAGCTGCCACGGCTATTGCGAATCGCTTGCGATGGCCGGGCATCACTGGCAATAACTGACTGCGCAGGAATAATCTGCAGACGCGAACGTTGTTCGAAGTCAGCTTTTGCAAGTAATGGCGTGATTGTGTCGGGGTTACCGACTAAAAGAAGTGTGAGTTGCGAATTAGAATTCAGTGCCTGCAATGCTGCAGGCACTGTCACAGAAGGGCCAAAATCTCCCCCCATGACATCTAACGCCAGGGTTAGACGTGTCAAGGTATCGTCACTGCCTGGTTTGGTGTTTCCCCAGTGACCTGGGGAAATCCTCACTAAGCTTCATCACGCTTGCGCGTGATTACTTAGTGATAACCTTGCGGCCGCGGTAGAAACCGTCAGCAGTGATGTGGTGACGCAGGTGTTTTTCACCAGAAGTCTTGTCTACAGACAGGCTGGTAACTGCAGTCAGCGCGTCATGGGAACGACGCATGCCACGTTTGGAACGGGTTGGTTTATTCTGTTGTACGGCCATGGACCTTACTCCTCAATTACTTACGCTTTAAGCTGGCTAATACGGCAAATGGGTTTGGTTTTTGCGCTTCATCAGGCAGTTCCCCAAAGACCATGTCCGCCTCGGACACTTCACAGTGTTCAGAATCATGCACCGGAACTACAGGCAAGGAGAGGATAATTTCATCTTCTACCAGAGCCAGCAGATCGATTTCACCGAATTCGTTAACCTCAATCGGCTCATACGCTTCCGGGAGTGCCTCAGCCTGTTCGACAGAGCGAACCGGACTGAAACAATACGTTGTGTGAACATGTTGTACGAACGGTTTCCCGCAACGCTGACATTCGAGCGTTACCGTCACCTTTGCATCACCGGTTAATACGGCAAGGCGCTGGTTATCGATAGCGAACGACATGGAGCATTCCACATCACTGTCCACACTGACTACGGATTCGGCGATACGCTCAGCCTGATCGGAAGAATAGATCCCTTCATAATCGAGGCGTTTTTGAGCCGTACGAACCGGATCAAGAGTCAGGGGTAATTTTACCTTTTGCATAGGGCGCGCATATTAACTTTGTAACGTCATATAGTCAAAGAAAAAGGCAACCAGGGCTGCCTTTTGCCAATTATTCGCACACATTGCGGCCTGTAGTTTAAAATGGCTGGCATCGATACGCTATATCCTGGTGATAAAAATATGCCAAATCTGGTTCTCGCCTCCACTTCACCCTACCGCCGAATGTTGCTTGAAAAGCTCGGGATCCCGTTTGAATGTGCTGCACCCGACGTTGACGAGACGCCACAACCTGGCGAATCTCCACGCCATCTGGTGACCCGTCTGGCCCAGGAAAAAGCACAATCGCTTGCCGTACGTTACCCTGCACATCTGATTATAGGCTCCGATCAGGTTTGTGTGCTGGACGGAGAAATCACCGGCAAACCCCATACTGAAGAAAACGCCCGCCAACAGCTCATGCGAGCGCGCGGTAACATTGTCACCTTCTATACTGGCCTCGCGCTCTATAACTCTGCCTCCGGTCACCTGCAGACCGAGTGCGAGCCTTTTGACGTACACTTCCGCCATCTCAGCGAACAAGAGATTATCGACTACGTGCGCCGGGAACGGCCACTCAACTGTGCGGGCAGTTTTAAAAGCGAAGGGTTAGGGATTACGCTGTTTGAAAAGCTGGAGGGACGCGATCCGAATACGCTGATTGGGTTACCGCTGATTGCGCTGTGTCAGATGTTAAGGCGAGAAGAGTATAATCCGCTGACGATGTGATTGGATCGCTGCGGCCTGATGCCCTCGCCCCGGCACTCTCCCACAGGACGAGGGAGCAAACATTAAAAACGGCAACATTCGTTGCCGTTTTACCTTTACCTTAACCGCGCAGAATTTTAAGACAGCGCTTCAACTGCTCATCCAGCGGCGCTTCAATACGGATAACTTCGCCCGTATTCGGATGGGTAAACTTCAGCGCTGCCGCGTGCAGGAAAAGACGAGACAACCCCGTGCCCGCTAACTGCTTATCAAATTCACGATCGCCATAACGATCGTCAAACGCAATCGGATGCCCGGCATACTGGGTATGCACACGGATCTGGTGAGTACGACCGGTCACCGGACTACAACGCATCAGCGTGGCAAATTCATAGCGTTCTTCAACTTTGAATCGCGTTTCAGAAGGCTTGCCTTCCTGACTCACACGGACAATACGCTCGCCGCTTTGCAGAATATTTTTCAGCAACGGTGCCTGCACCACCTTAACGTGGGACTGCCACTGGCCGCGAACCAGCGCCAGATAATCCTTCTGCATCCCTTTTTCGCGCAGTTGTTCATGAAGAGAACGCAGTGCAGAACGCTTTTTCGCCACCAACAGCACGCCGGAGGTGTCACGATCAAGGCGGTGAACCAGTTCGAGGAAACGTGCTTCCGGGCGCAGTGCGCGCAGCCCTTCAATCACACCGAAGCTCAGACCGCTACCGCCATGCACAGCCGTGCCTGACGGCTTGTTCAGCACCAGGATATAGTCATCTTCATAGAGGATAACATCACTCAGGGCCGCCACTTTCTGTAGCTTCGGTGAAACCGCTTCTTCTTCACGCTCGGCAACACGTACCGGCGGGATACGCACTTCATCACCGGCTTCGAGTTTATACTCAGGCTTCACGCGTTTTTTGTTAACCCGCACCTCACCCTTACGCAAGATGCGATAAATCATGCTCTTTGGCACCCCTTTCAGTTGGGTGCGCAAAAAGTTATCGATACGTTGCCCCGCGTAGTCATCCGCGATAGCAACCATTTTTACGGCTGGAGTCTCTGTTTTCATGGTTGGCGATTCTAAATATCGTCAGGCATTAGCGCCACTCATTTTTCTATGCTTATATTTACTTTTATCCGGCCTGCCCTCCGTTTCGCGCAATCGATTTGGTGGTTATTAAACCAATCACCGCGTTGAAGTGAAGAAACTGTGAGTAACCGGGTGATAATTGGTAAAAGTCATCTTGCTATAACCCGGCGAGCAGTGGAATAATGATGCCGTTTTCCGTGTTAAATCCTGGTTAAGTAAGGATACTGACGGAATGACCAATTTTGTCTGACCGATCATCCACGCAGCAATGGCGTAAGACGTATTGATCTTTCAGGCAGTTAGCGGGCTGCGGGTTGCAGTACTTCCCGGTATAAGGATTGTTTTCTGGAGAGTTTTCCCAGGCAATTCCCCTGATAATTGCGCTGTATTTCCGTATGAAATACAGGCAACCGACACTCTGCGCCTCTTAAGCGGGCGACAACCGTGAGGTTGGCGACGTGAATAGACACGAGGCCATCGGTTCATACCCCGGAAAGCGTCACCTTGCCCGCAGCTTTGTCGTCAATGTAAGAATAATGAGTAAGTTACGATGAAAAGAATGTTAATCAACGCAACTCAGCAAGAAGAGTTGCGTGTCGCCCTTGTGGATGGGCAGCGCCTGTACGATCTGGATATCGAAAGTCCTGGACACGAACAGAAAAAAGCGAACATTTACAAAGGCAAAATCACCCGCATTGAACCAAGCCTTGAAGCTGCATTTGTCGACTACGGTGCTGAGCGTCATGGTTTCCTCCCCCTGAAAGAAATCGCCCGCGAATATTTCCCTGCAAACTACAACTCTCATGGCCGTCCGAACATTAAAGATGTTCTGCGTGAAGGTCAGGAAGTTATCGTTCAGATTGATAAAGAAGAGCGTGGCAACAAAGGGGCCGCACTGACCACCTTTATCAGCCTGGCGGGAAGTTATCTGGTTCTGATGCCAAACAACCCGCGTGCGGGTGGTATCTCTCGCCGTATCGAAGGTGATGACCGTACCGAACTGAAAGAAGCGCTGGCAAGTCTTGAACTGCCGGATGGCATGGGGCTTATCGTTCGCACCGCAGGTGTAGGCAAATCTGCCGAAGCGCTGCAGTGGGACTTAAGCTTCCGTCTGAAGCACTGGGAAGCTATCCAGAAAGCTGCAGAAAACCGCCCTGCACCGTTCCTGATCCACCAGGAAAGTAACGTTATCGTACGTGCCTTCCGTGACTACCTGCGTCAGGACATCGGCGAAATTCTGATTGATAACCCGAAAGTGCTTGAGCTGGCCCGCCAGCACATCGCCGCGCTGGGTCGTCCGGATTTCACCAGCAAAATCAAACTGTACACCGGTGAAATCCCGCTGTTCAGCCACTATCAGATCGAATCCCAGATTGAGTCCGCCTTCCAGCGTGAAGTGCGTCTGCCGTCTGGCGGTTCTATCGTTATCGATACTACTGAAGCGCTGACCGCGATCGACATCAACTCCGCACGTGCAACGCGCGGTGGTGATATCGAAGAGACGGCCTTCAACACCAACCTTGAAGCCGCTGATGAAATCGCCCGCCAGCTCCGCCTGCGCGACCTGGGTGGTCTGATCGTTATCGACTTTATCGACATGACACCGGTTCGTCACCAGCGTGCGGTTGAAAACCGTCTGCGCGAAGCGGTACGTCAGGACAGAGCCCGTATCCAGATCAGCCACATTTCACGTTTTGGCCTGCTGGAGATGTCCCGTCAGCGTCTGAGCCCATCACTGGGTGAATCCAGCCATCACGTGTGCCCACGCTGTTCCGGTACGGGTACCGTGCGTGACAACGAATCTCTGTCTCTGTCTATTCTGCGTCTGATTGAAGAAGAAGCGCTGAAAGAGAACACCAAAGAGGTTCATGCCATTGTTCCGGTGCCAATTGCCTCCTACCTGCTGAACGAAAAACGTGCAGCGGTCAGCGCCATTGAAGCACGTCAGGGCGGCGTTCGCTGCATCATCGTACCAAACGATCAGATGCAGACCCCGCACTATCACGTGCTGCGCGTGCGTAAAGGTGAAGAGACGTCTACTCTCAGCTACCTGCTGCCGAAACTGCATGAAGAAGAGATGGCACTGCCATCCGATGAAGAACCTGCCGAGCGTAAACTGCCTGAGCAGCCAGCATTAGCAACCTTCATCATGCCGGAAGCACCGCCTGAAGCGGCACTGGAAAAACTGGCAGCAAAACCTGCGGCGCAAAAACCAGCGGCAGAAGTGGCAAAAGCACAACCTGAACAACCGGGTCTGCTGAGTCGCTTCTTCGGTGCGCTGAAAAAGATGTTTGCAGGCGAAGAAGTTCAGCCGGAGCAGCCAAAAGAGGTAACGAAAGAAGCCAAACCTGAGCGCCAGCAGGATCGTCGTAAACGCCAGAACAACCGCCGCGATCGTAACGACCGCAGTGACCGTAATGACCGTAATGACCGTCGTGACAACCGTTCTGACAATAACGAAGGCCGTGAGCAACGCGAAGACAACCGTCGTAACCGTCGCGATAAACAACAGCAGAATGTTGAAGATCGTGAAATTCGCCAGCAGGCGGGCGATGAGTCTGAGAAGAGCAAACAGCGTGACGAGCAGCAGCCTCGCCGTGAACGTAACCGTCGCCGCAACGACGAGAAACGTCAGGCGCAGCAGGAAGTTAAAAACCTGAACCGTGAAGAACCTGTTGAACAGCAGGACACGGAACAGGAAGAGCGCACTCAGGTGATGCAGCGTCGTAAACCGCGCCAGCTGGCTCAAAAAGTCCGTATTGGTGGCCAGCCAGCGGAAGAGACTGCAATTGTCAGCGCGGAAGTGACCGAAAGTGCACCGAACATGCAGCTGGCTAAAGTTGATCTGCCTGCAGTGGTAGAAAACAACGTCGAGCAGGATGAAAACGGTGAAGGCCGTGATAACGCCGGTATGCCGCGCCGTTCACGCCGTTCTCCGCGCCACCTGCGCGTCAGCGGCCAGCGTCGTCGTCGTTACCGTGACGAGCGTTACCCGACTCAGTCACCAATGCCGTTAACCGTGGCGTGCGCGTCACCTGAAATGGCATCCGGCAAAGTCTGGATCCGCTACCCGGTTGCACGCCCGGAACAAATTGTTGAAGAGCAAGCGCTCACTGAAGAAGTGATTGCACCTGTCGCTGCCGTTGAAGATGTGGCCGCTGCAGCCGCAACAGTGGTTGAACCGCAGGTTGTCGACGCAGCAGCACCTCACGCTGTTGCAGTAGAAACGACCCATCCTGAAGTGATTGCCGCGCCGGTTGATGCTGCACCGCAGTTTATCGCTGCAGAAGACACGGTGGTGGCTGAAGAAGTAGCAGAAGAAGTTGAACCTGCCGCAGCGGTTGAAGAAACCACTGAAGCCGTGGCTGAAACTGCCGCTGCAGAAGTCGTTCAGGAAGCCGCTGTTGACGTTGAACCTGTTCGCGAAGCCCAGGAAGTGAAAGCGCCTGAGGTGAAACCAGAGCCGGTTGTTGCTGCCCCTGCGTCTGCACACGTTGCGACAGCACCTATGACGCGTGCCCCGGCACCTGAATATGTGCCAGAAGCACCGCGTCACAGCGACTGGGTTCGCCCTGCATTCAGCTTTGAAGGCAAAGGTTCTGCCGGTGGTCACAGTGCAACGCACCAGGCTACTGCGCCAGCTACCCGTCCGCAGTCTGCCGAGTAAATCGACATAATGTAAAAAGCCGACCTCCGGGTCGGCTTTTTTATTGCTCGCTGACGGGCTTTCTCATCCCGGCAATATCCGGCATCACCTGCTTCATCATCTCCAGGAAACGTCGCAAGCGTGCCGGGTAATATCGGGACCACGGATACACCAGATGGACGGGCAGTGCCGCTGGCTGCCATTCTGGCAGCAGATGAGTTAAACGTCCTTCCCGGATATCCTCTTTTACCGTCCAGCTTGATACCACGGCGACACCCAGACCCGTCAGCACGGTATTACGCGCCACATGGAGGCTGTCAGTGCTCAAGCGCGGGGTAATGGCGATACGTCGTGGCTGCATCGAAAGACCGTCAAACAAATCCACATGCCGTTGATAAAAGGTGCTGATGGCAATCCAGGGAAGCACCAGAAGATCTTCCGGGGTGTTAACCGGGGGGAACTGCGCCAGCAACGCGGGTGATGCCACCACACAGCGCGGTACTTCAGCCAGCATGACCGACACCGTCGCGGGATCTACCTCGGCCCCGACACGGATTGCACAATCAAGATTATCGCTCAGAAAATCCACCGACTTATCATTCAGCATCCACTCGACGGACAGCTGCGGATAACGCTGTAAAAATTCCGTTAACGGTTTCAGAAGCTGATCCTGCCCAAAAGCATGCGGGGCACGCACCCGTAATACCCCAACAGGCTCATCCTCCGCCTGCCCGACTTCGTCTTCCAGCGCCAGCCAGCTATCAATCACACGTCTGGCATGCTGATAACAGCGCTCACCGTCGTCGGTGAGCTTGGTCGCATGGGTCGTACGCAACAGCAGGCGTGCCCCCAACAGGGTTTCCAGAGACTGCAAACGCCGGCTCACCGTGGCCTGGGTGGTAGAAAGCTGCCTTGCCGCCGCCGATAACGACCCGGTTTCCACGATACGCACAAAGGTGCGCATCAGCTCTACCCTGTCTATACGTTCAACTCGTTTCATATTTTCATCTGTCATACACCTAACGTATATGCGTTTTACCACCGGGCCGTCTACCGTCGCAAGACGTACTGATAAAAAATAGCCGCACACTATGACTGAGGAACGTCTTATGAACACAACAACTGCTCCCCACGCGGCAAGCCGCTGGGTGATTTTAATGCTGGCTCTGGGGGCTGGCTTCAGCGTGGCATCCATTTACTACGCACAACCGCTGTTGCCGCTGATGGGGTCAGACCTTCATCTGAGCATTGAAGGCATGGGGCTGGTTCCGACATTGACCCAGGCAGGCTATGCGCTCGGCATACTCTTCTTACTACCGCTTGGCGATCGCCACGACCGCAGAACGCTGATCCTGATTAAGAGCGTCGCCCTGGCCCTCTTCCTGCTGGGTTGTAGCCTGGCCGGACAATTGCACTCATTGCTGCTGGCAAGCCTGCTGATCGGGATGGCGGCAACAATGGCGCAGGATATCGTCCCTGCCGCCGCCATCCTCGCGCCGGAAGGGAAACAGGGTAAAACCGTGGGAACAGTGATGACAGGGCTGTTGCTGGGTATATTGCTGTCGAGAACCGTCAGCGGCGTGGCGGGTGAAGCTTTTGGCTGGCGCGTCATGTACCAGCTGGCAGCGGCAAGCATTGCGTTTGTCGGCGTGGCGATGTGGGCAGTCCTTCCCCGATTTGCCATCCACTCTACGCTCAGCTATCCCGCGTTGATGCGTTCAATGGAACATCTGTGGCGTCGTTATCCGGCACTGCGTCGTGCGGCGCTGGCTCAGGGGTTCCTGTCGATTGCCTTTAGCGCATTCTGGTCAACGCTTGCCGTTATGCTCTACGAACACTATCACTTCGGCAGCGCCGTGGCGGGTGGGTTTGGTATTGCGGGTGCCGCAGGTGCATTGGCCGCCCCACTGGCAGGGGGACTGGCGGATAAGCTGGGTGCAAGGAAAGTCACACAGCTGGGAGCCATGCTCGTCACCGCCGCGTTTGCCCTGATGTTTCTGATGCCCATTTTTGGTCTTCACGGACAACTCATTCTGATTGCCGTGTCCGCCGTCGGGTTTGATCTTGGTCTGCAGTCGAGTCTGGTGGCACACCAGAATCTGGTGTACAGCCTTGAACCTCAGGCCCGTGGACGCCTTAACGCTCTGCTGTTTACGGTGGTGTTTATCGGTATGGCGATGGGTTCTGCTTTAGGGAGCAATATCTATACCCTGGCGGGCTGGCCTGGCGTAGTGGCTCTGGCGACAGTGTGTGGTGTCATTGCACTGGCGATCCGTCTGACTGAAAGCACCCACATCACCTCTGCACCGGTAAAGGCCGCATAAAAAAATGCCCAATCCATTTACGGATTGGGCAGTCAGAATATGCCCAGTTTCAAGACATGTTCTAAGAGGTCAAGACTTTATTTATTCATCTGGAACAGCGACATACCTTGCATATCACTGAACGCTTTATAAGACGCCTTCAGGGCCGCCTGTTGCATGGAGTAAGACGAGATCACCGAGTTCCAGTCAACGTCCACCAGGTTACTCATCTGCTGAGTTTGCCCCAGCGCACGGTCATCACCCAGTGAATCCAGCTTGCCCAGTTCATCCAGTTTAATCCCCAGATCGGCACGCACGGTAAGCACGTTGTTCAGAGAATTGCTCAGACCACGGTTGGCTTTATCCATACTGGCCTTGAACGCATCCGCTTTGGTCTGATCATCGCCTACTGGCGTATTCAGTGCAGCAATGGCGGTATCCAGGATCTTAAACAGGTTAGTTTCCGGCGCGCTGCCATCCGGCTCTGGTTTCGCGTTGCTGGTAAAGCTGTCGAAAACTTCGGTTCCCGTATGGCTGATTTGCATCGTACGGGAGGCGTCAACCTGCTGGCTAATTGGCGTAGTCCCGCCATTATAATTACCCGTGGTCTGGTCGAACGCCGCCGCTTCCGTTTTGTAACCGGCAAAGATGTAACGACCATTACCGTCCGTGCTGTTTGCCAGGTTCATCAGCTGATCGCGAAGACCTTTCAGGTTGGTTCCCAGCGAGGCACGGTCATCGTCACTCAACGTTCCGTTACCCGCGTTCACAATTTTTTCCTGCGAGCTGATAATCGCCGAGGTCACCTGCTGCAGTACGTTCTCTTCCAGCGACACTTTGGTCGTTGCAAAGGTACGCGCCAGAGCATACTGGCTGTTCTGCGTTTGAGCCTGAGACAGCACAACGGCCTGAGAGGCGGCAATCGGATCGTCTGATGGGCGGTTTACCCGCTTACCGGTAGACATCTGCTCGCCGTAGCCCATCCAGAGACTTTGGGAGTTCGTCACTCCACGCATGCTCTGCTCATACATCATTTGAGTACTAATACGCATTTTTAACCTCAGCCTTAGCGAATATTAATTAACGCATCAAACAGCGTGCTCGCCGTTTGCAGAACCTGCGCATTCGCCAGGTAGTACTGCTGATAACGCTGCAGGTTACCGTACTCTTCATCCAGGTTAACCCCGGAAATAGACTGCTGCTGCTTAGTCAACTGCGTCACCACGTTGACTTTGGTTTCGCTACTGGTTTTCAGTGACGCCGTGGTGCTCCCCACAGTACTCACCAGAGCCGCATAAGCATCGTTGAAGGTCTTGTTGCCCCCCACCCGTTTGGCATTCTGCAGATCCAGCAGTTTTTGACCGTTGGTATTGTCGCTCTCACCGCTGGTACTTGATGAAGCCATCGCCAGTTTGGATTCGTCGCTGATCGCAACGTCCATATTCATGATGACGTCATTCACCGGTTTGACGAGGAAACTGTCTTTCGTGTTGGCAGAACCGCTGATATTGAGGTTCAAACCATCAAATGCCAGGTTACCGCTGGCGTCCGGCGTTGCGGTGAAGCTGGTTTTGTCAGACAGACGCGTCACCGTCCAGTTGGTACCGTTATATTCAACTTTATAGTTGGTCGCCTGAACCGCAGAGCTGTTCGTCATGGACACCGTCACCGACGCGCTACCGGTGTTTTTACCGTTACTCAGCGCTGACGGAGAGCCGAAATCAAACAGTTTACCGCCAGCATCACCGTTCGCATCGAATCCGGCTTGATGCTGGGTATTCATGGCATCGGCAAAGGCCAACGCCATCTGGTTCAGGGCGTTACGCGCGTTATCCAGGTCTCCGGAGCGGAAAGTCAACAGCCCACCCAGTGAACCGGTGGTGATCTGCTTTTCCGGGATCTCTACGCTACCGGCTGCGGCATCAACATAGGCAATGGTGGTACGCGCCGGATCGGCGCTTGATTTCACCGCAGCCAGCTGGCTGGCGGTACTACCCTGCACCAGGGTGTAACCATTAGCGAACGAGACGTTATAGGTGCCACCGTCCTGTACGGCCACTTCCACGCCCACAATCTGGTTAAGCTGGCTCACCAGCTGGTCACGCTGGTCGAGCAATTCGTTAGGTGATGCGCCTGCGCCGACACCGGTCAGACGGGAAATCTGATCGTTAAGGTTAGCAATCTGCTTCGCATAGTTATTGATCTGATCAACGCTGGTCGTAATCGCCGTATTAACCTGCGAATCCTGGTCACGAAGATATTGATCGTTGGTTTTAAACTGGTTTACCAGGCCATCCGCTTTACCGATAACCGTCTGGCGCGCAGCCGGATCTTCGGCGTTGCTGACCAACGTCTGCATGCTTTTAAAGAAATCCTGCAGGGTGGTCGCCAGCGAATTGGTGGTATCAGAGAGCACATCGTCAATTTTTGACATCTGCTGATAACGCGTCGTCAGACCGCTGCTCTGCGTCTGCGCGGCGCGCAGCTGATTGGTAATAAAGGCATCATACTCACGCTGCACACCGGAGACATAAACCCCGTTACCCACCCAGCCACCGCCGGTCAGTGTGCTGTTAGCCGCACCCAGAATAGTATTCTGACGGGTATAACCTGCCACGTTATAGCTTGAAATATTATTACTTACGGTATTGAGTGCCGCCTGTGCAGCACCGAGGCCACTCATGGCGCTGTTAATCAAACTGGACATGGGGGTTCCTTTTATACTTTCAGACACGAGTCCTGATGAAGGTTATCGGCAACCCCCAGCGGGACTTGAGAACTTTCAGAACAGATTTTCGAGATCTGTGCTATAGGCTTTGCTGACCTTCTCACCCATTGATTTCAGTTGCTGAATCATGCTGGTGAGCTTGCGCGCATAGTTCGGATCGGTGGCATAGCCAGCATTTTGCAGCGCCTGTGCCCCCTGCTCCGGCGTCGCCGCCTGCGTGACGGCGGTATAGCGTGGGTTTCGGCTCAACAAGCCCACATAATCCGACAACGCCTCAAGATAAGAGCTGTAGACGCGGAATTTGGCTTTGACCTTCACCGCCGCACCGTTTTCATATTCGGTGGTGGTGATCTCGGTTGTCGGCCCCTTCCAGCTGGCGTTGGCCTTCACGCCGAAGATGTTAAAGCTTGGTTCGCCATTTTCCTTACGGATCTGCCGCTGGCCCCAGCCCGATTCCAGCGCAGCCTGCGCCAGGATCAGATGATGAGGCACACCACTTTGCTCACTGGCAAGACGTGCAGGCAGAGAAAGCTGCGCCAGGAAGTCTTTGCTGTCACCTGAAAGCGGTGTATCACCGCCGTCCGTGGCCTTCGGCATCGCTTTACGTACCATCTGCGTCAGTGCCTGGTTCTGATAACTGGTCACCGTTTCCAGGTCAAACTTCATTGGCACCTGCTGCGGCTGATCCTGAGGCTGAATGCCCTGCGCGGCTTCGGTCTGTTTCACAATCATGTCAGCCAGACCGAGGCCTTTTCCGGCGGTCATCTGCTGCGCAATCTGCTGGTCATACATGCTGGTGTAGAGACGCGTCGAATCGCTGCTGAACATCCCGTCTTTCGGCAGGGTTTCACGCATACTTTTCAACATCATCTGTACAAACATCCCTTCCACCTGGCGGGCAACCGGGCGGATATTCGCCGACGGATCTTTGCCTGCTTTGGTTTTCAGTTCGTTGAGCGACTGGGCATCCCAGGCAGCACTGGTCAACAGTTTGCTATCGGTTAGCATCAGATGATTTCCAGTTTGGCGCGCAGACAGCCTGCACTTTGCATGGATTGCAGGATGGACATCAGATCCATCGGCGTCGCACCCAGCGCATTCAGGGCACGTACCACGCTGTTCAGGTTGGCACTGGCACGCACGCTTTGCAGTGAACCCCCGCTCTGGCGCATATCAATCTGTGTTTGTGGTGTCACAACGGTCTGGCCACCGCCAAATGGCGTTGTTGGCTGGCTGACGTTAGCCGAGCGGTTCACCGTCACAGAGAGGTTGCCCTGCGCGACGGCGCAACTGTCCAGCGAGACTTCACGGTTCATCACCACCGAGCCGGTACGTGAGTTGATGATCACTTTGGCATCCTGAACCGGAACGTTAACTTCCATATTCTGGATATCCGCCAGCATACGCACCTGACTGCTGCTACCTGATGAGGTGCGGATCTGCACGGTACGGGCATCCAGCGCGGTAGCGCTGCCATAGCCACGGCTACGGTTGATGGTGTCGGCAATTTGCTGCGCCATGGTGAAGTCTTCATTATTCAGCTGCAGGTTAATGGTATTACCGGCACCGAACTGAGTCGGCAGTTCACGCTCGATGATTGCCCCGTTAGTGATACGCCCACCGTTCAGCTGGTTCACCTGCACGCTGCTTCCGCCTGCGGATGCACCCGCCCCGCCCACCAGGATGTTCCCCTGCGCCAGCGCATAAACCTGGCTGTCGACACCCTTCAGCGGTGTCATCAGCAGCGTACCGCCGCGCAGGCTTTTGGCGTTCCCCATTGAGGAAACCACCACATCAATGGTTTGACCCTGACGCGCGAACGCTGGGAAGGAGGCCGTGACCATCACTGCCGCCACGTTTTTCAACTGCATGTTGGTTCCCGCCGGTACGGTGATACCGAGCTGGGAAAGCATGTTGTTTAAGCTCTGAGTGGTGAATGGCGTCTGGGTAGTCTGGTCGCCCGTGCCATCCAGCCCCACGACCAGGCCATAGCCAATCAGCGAGTTTTCTCGTACGCCCTGAACGCTGGTGAGATCGCGAATACGGTCAGCCTGGGTACAGGTTGCCACCAGGGCCAGCGCCATTGCGAAGAAGAATTTAAACATGGGTCACCTCGCTTACATCGGCGATAAGTTAAGGAAGAAGCGCTGCAGCCAGCCCATATTTTGCGCCTCATTGATGTAGCCGTTGCCGACGTACTCGATGCGCGCATCCGCCACCTGGGTGGACGGTACGGTATTGGTGCCGCTGATGGTGCGAGGGTTAACCACACCGGAGAAGCGGATGAACTCGGTGCCCTGGTTGATGGCAATCTGTTTTTCACCCACAACGTGTAAGTTGCCGTTAACCAGTACCTGGTCAACTGTCACCGTCAGCGTACCGCTGAAGGTATTGCTGGCATTCGCGCCACCTTTACCATTAAAGGTATTGCCGCCAGACGCGTTCACATCAGCACGCGCATTGCCGAACAGCCCTTCGAGATAGCGTGGCACGGTATCGAAGCCAAAATTCGTTTTGCCATCGCGGCTGGCATTCGCCGACGAGCTTTTGCTCGCGCTGACGTTTTCCTGCAGCACAATGGTCAATGTATCGCCGACATTACGCGGGCGGCGATCTTCAAACAGCGGCTGATAACCGTAATTAATCGGCTGCGCGGTCTGGAAAATGGAGCCGTTTACCACTGGCGCAGGGCCAGGAACGGGTTGGGCAGTCGTCGCACCCTGGACCAATGGTTTAGACGGGATCAAAGCACACCCGCTGAGGGTGACAGCCAGAACAGTCAGTATCGGATAACGAAACGCCGCGTTTTTTTGCATTGCCTTCATCTTCGAAAACAGGGAGCCGGTGCGGCATTTACCGCACCGGTCTGCACCTTAGAGTTGCGTCAGTTTCTGCAGCATCTGGTCGGTCGTCGACACTGCTTTACTGTTAATTTCATATGCGCGCTGAACCTGGATCATATTCACCAGTTCTTCCGCAACGTTTACGTTGGAGGTTTCGACATAACCCTGATACAGCAAACCTGCGCCGTTCAGACCAGGTGTACTTTCATTCGGCGTACCGGAGGACTGGGTTTCGGTGTAGAGGTTCTCACCAATGCTTTCCAGACCGGTATCGTTCATGAAGGTGGTCAGGTTAAGCTGCCCGACCTGCACCGGGTTGGCCTGCCCCTGCTGGGTCACACTCACGACCCCATCACGCCCGATGGTAATGCTCAGGGCATTCGCCGGGATGGTGATCGCAGGCTGAACCTGGAAGCCGCCCGCCGTCACCAGCTGACCGTTCTGATCCACCTGGAATGAGCCGTCGCGGGTATAGGCTGAGGTTCCGTCAGGCAACTGAACCTGGAAGAAACCCTGACCTTTAATGGCCACATCTTTACTGTTGTTGGTCTGGGACAGGTTGCCCTGGCTGTGCAGACGTTCCGTTGCTACCGGACGAACACCGGTACCAATCTGGAGACCTGACGGCAGCGTTGTTTGCTCAGAAGACTGCGCACCCGGCTGACGAATGGTTTGATAAAGCAAATCTTCAAAAACGGCACGCTGACGCTTAAAACCATTGGTGCTGACGTTTGCCAGGTTGTTGGCAATCACATCCATGTTGGTTTGCTGCGCGTCCAGGCCAGTTTTCGCGATCCATAAAGAACTGATCATAAGAAGTCCTGTTAACTCATAGCCAGAAGTTGGTTAGCCTTGCTCGCGTTTTCGTCCACGCTGCTGATAACCTTCATCTGCATTTCAAAACGACGGGCGCTGGCGATCATGTCGGTCATGGCTTCTACCGGTTTGACGTTACTGCCTTCCAGTACTCCCGACATCACACGGATGCCCGGATCGGCCTGTAACGTGGCACCGCGGGTAGCCTGTGCTGCCTGGGTCAGACGGAACATACCGTCATCGCCACGCTGCACTTCTTTGCCGTCCGCTTTAACCAGCTTCAGACGCCCGACAGGCGCAACGGTATTGGCCGGGTCGCCCGGATTCAACGCCGAGATGGTGCCGTCTGCCGCAATGGTCAGCTCTGATCCTTCCGGCACCGTAAGCGGGCCTGCTTCGCCCATCACCGGATGCCCCTGGATCGTCAACTGACCGGTGGCGCTGACCTGGATATTCCCGTTACGGGTATACCCTTCGCCGCCATCTGCCGTTTGCACCGCCAGCCAGCCGTCCTGCTGCAGGGCCACGTCCAGCGGACGCGAGGTGTAATCCATCTGGCCTGGCGTCATATCAGCACCCGGAGTGGATGCCGTCACCAGCGTACGTGTCGGCAGGGAAAGCCCTTCTACCGGCACCGCACGCAGCGCATTAAGCTGCGCACGAAAGCCCGGCGTAGAGGCGTTTGCCAGGTTGCTGGCCGTAACGGCCTGCTGATTGAGCGTCTGACTTGCCGCGCCCATCGCGGTATATATTGCGTGATCCATTGCGCTTTCCTGTTAGCCGCTTAACGCAGGTTAACCAGCGTGTTGAGGATCTGATCCTGAGTTTTGATGGTCTGCGCGTTCGACTGATAGTTACGTTGCGCGACAATCATGTTCACCAGCTCTTTACTCAGATCAACGTTAGAGGCTTCCAGCGCACCGTTAGTCAACTTGCCGAAGTTACCGGTACCCGCTGTACCCAACAGCGCCACGCCGGAGGACTGGGTCGCAGACCAGACGTTGTCGCCTTCAGATTTCAGACCTTCGTTGTTCGCGAAGTTTGCCAGCACGATCTGGCCCAGAACCTGAGACTGTTCGTTGGAATATTTACCCACAACGGAACCGTCATCGTTGATCTGGTAGCTCACCAGGTCACCCGGTTTGTAGCCGTTCTGATTGGTTGCCACAACGCTGTTCGCACCGGTGTTCTGTTGCATGGAGTTCAGGAAGCTCAGGGAGAAGGTGGCCGCCGTCGCACCACTGACTGAACCTGTGGTGACATTGATTGCTGGCGTTGTGTTTGCTGTTGCGCTCAACACACCCGCAGCGTCGTAGTTGTACACACCAGCCAGGCTACCATTCACATCGAAATTCATCTGTGCCGCTTTCGTTGCAGCAGAGCCGGTAACGCTACCGTCCTGAGTGTAGAGATCCCATTTATTGTTGGCTGTCTTAACGTAGTAGACATACATGTTATGGGCGTTACCCTGGCTGTCGAATACGGTCACGGTGCCTTTTTTGTTATAGGTATCCGGGTTAGTTGCATCGAAAGGGGCCGTTTGAACAGGATCGGTCGAGTTCAGGTTGATCTGCTGCGTCGCGGTGGTAGTCGATTTCGCCGCCATCAGGGTATTCGGGATAGTAATCGCCTGTGGGTTCGCACCGGTCTGAACGGTCGGGGGCGTTCCGGCAACCGGATACCCTGTCAGCTGCATACCCTGCATGTTCACCAGGTTACGGTTTTCGTCCAGCTTGAACTGACCGTTACGGCTGTAGAACACGGAACCGTTGGAATCGACCATACGGAAGAAACCGTTCTGGCTAATGGCAACGTCCAGGCCACGACCCGTGTTGGTGGTCGTACCGTCGGTAAAGTCCTGAGTGATACCCGCAACTTTTACGCCCAGGCCTACTTTGGAACCGGCAAACATGTCTGCAAATGAGGCAGAACCGGATTTAAAACCATAGGTCGCGGAGTTGGCGATGTTGTTGCCAATGACATCCAGGTTGGTGGCCGCAGCATTCAGGCCGCTGACCGCTTGAGAAAAGGCCATGACTTACTCCTGATAAGTGTTAAGGCTTAGATAATCTGCCGAACTTCGTCGAGTGTGGTGGTACCAGAGGTACCCAAATCCAGTTTGTTGTTGCCATCGCTACCTTTAATGACGCCCTGAACCAGCGCGAACTGCAGCGGTTGTGCCACCAGCTGGGTGGAGCCGTTGCTGGCGCTGATCGCCACTTTGTAGGAACCGTTTGGTGCTTTCGTGCCGTCTGTAATGCTGCCATCCCAGGTAAAGGTATGAACACCTGCGTCCAGCTTACCGATATCAATGGTACGAACCACGGCACCGGTCGCATCGGTGATCGTCGCCGTCACCTTGTCAGCTGCCTGCTGCAGCTCTACGCCAAACGGGGTGGTGGAGGTCGTGGTTGTCCCTTCCGTCGTACTGCTACCCGCAAGAACGGTGGTACCCGGGATCATCACCCCGTGACCAATCAGGTTCGCGGCCTGCAGGGATTGACTGCTGTCGATTTGACCCGAGACGGAGCCGAGGGTGGTATTGAGTTTTTCGATGCCGCTCACGGTACTGATCTGCGCAAGCTGCGTGGTCAGTTCGTTGTTCTGCATCGGGTTGGTTGGATCCTGGTTCTTAAGCTGAGCCACCAGCAGCGTCAGGAAGCTGCTTTGTAGATCGGAGGCGCTGTTAGTGGTCAGGGAACTGGAACTCGTCGAACTTTTTGTACTACTGACACCTGAGTTCGTTGGGTCATTCACATTTACGGCGATGGACATGCGTGTCTCCTTTACTGGCCGAGCGTGAGCGTTTTGAGCATCATGCTCTTCACGGTATTAAGCACTTCGACGTTTGCCTGGTAGCTACGTGAGGCAGACATGGAGTTCACCATCTCACCGACCACATCCACGTTAGGCATTTTCACGTAACCGCTGGCATCGGCGAGTGGGTTACCCGGTTCATACACCAGCTTGTCGGGTGCCTGGCTCTCGACCACGTCAGCGACTTTCACGCCGCCCGTCGCTGCGCCTGGCGCGGCATCCACCTGAAAAACCACCTGTTTTGCACGATAAGGTTGTCCGTCAGGGCCGGTCACGCTGTCGGCGTTGGCCAGGTTACTGGCCGCTACGTTCAGGCGTTTGGACTGAGCGGTTAACGCAGAACCGGCAATATCAAAAATATTCAGCAAAGCCATTGATTAGTTGCCCCCCTGCAGGACGCTCATCACGCTTTTAATTTGCCCGCCGAGCACATTCAGCCCTGTCTGGTATTGCAGGCTGTTATCGGCAAACTGTGTACGTTCCCTGTCCATATCAACGGTATTACCGTCGAGAGAAGGCTGATCGGGAATGCGATAAAGTAAGTCGGTCGTGGGTGCGGTCATCGCCTGAGCGGGAATATGGCGAGAGGATGTCATTGCAAGTGCGACACCCGTGCCTTCGGCACGTCCACGCTCCATCACTTTTTTGAGTTCACTGGAGAAATCGATATCGCGCGCCTGATACCCTGGCGTATCGGCGTTAGCGATATTGGCGGCTAAAATCTCCTGCCGCTGGGCGCGTAAATTGAGCGCTTCCTGCTGAAAACGTAACGCGGCGTCGAGTTTATCGAGCATGTCTCCTCCGCTGATGGCAAAATTTCAGTTCACAGCTTAAATCTCAACCCGTCCGCCTTATCGACGGAATAAGCGCAAAATGCGTCGCTATTTATTCCGTTGATGCAAAACCACTGCAGGTAAAATCGTCCCACTTCTGGAAACGGTGGAATTTGCGATGCGGACGTGGAAAAGAGCCCTGGTGGCAACCTTATTGCTGTTAAGCCCCCTGGTGCAGGCGGAAGGTCTGCAGACTCAACTGACGGCTTTTTTTGCTCAGCAACTGGCGGGTTTTAGCGATGACGTCAGTGTGACCGTTCGCACACCGCCTAATTTGTACCCCTCCTGCGAACAACCCTCCTTCAGCGTGGCTGGCACGACAAAACTGTGGGGTAACGTGAACGTTCTGGCGCGTTGTGCCAATGAAAAACGCTATTTACAGGTTGCAGTTCAGGCCACAGGCAATTATGTTGTCGCCGCCGTTCCCATCGCCCGTGGCAGCGCGCTGCAGACCAGCAGCGTGACGCTGAAGCGTGGCCGTCTGGATCAACTGCCTCCGCGGACGATGCTTGAAATTAACCAGGCGCAGGATGCCATCAGCCTGCGTGATGTCGCTCCCGGACAACCTATCCAGCTCTCAATGCTGCGTCAGGCATGGCGGGTTAAGGCGGGTCAACAGGTGATGGTGGTGGCCAACGGAGACGGCTTTAGTATCAACAGCGAAGGGAAGGCATTAAACAATGCCGCCGTGGCGCAAAATGCCCGAGTCAAAATGTCCTCAGGCCAGGTGGTTAGCGGAACCGTCGATTCTGATGGGAATATTCTGATTAACCTATAATCTTTTTAAAGATTTCGTGGCGGCTGCCGATAAATAATCAACTAATGATGATGTCAGGCGCAAACGCCGCGAACCCTCGATGAGGACCACAATATGAGCATTGATCGTACATCAGCCCTGAAGCCGGTTAGCACTGTACAACCTCGCGAAACGAATGACGCTACGCCACAGAAAACGCGTCTGGAAAAACCGTCAACCGCCAACAGCACCAGCGTGACCCTGAGCGATGCCCAGGCAAAACTGATGCAGCCAGGCAGCAGCGATATCAACATGGAACGTGTTGAAGCGCTGAAAACGGCGATTCGTAATGGTGAACTGAAAATGGACACCAGCAAAATTGCTGACGCGCTGATTCAGGAAGCGCAGAGTTTCTTACAGAGTAACTAATCGTATGAGTCGACTGTCAGAAATACTGGATCAAATGACGGTTGTCCTGAATGACCTGAAAACGGTAATGGATGCAGAACAACACCACCTGTCTTCTGGTCAAATCAACGGCAGCGCGTTGCAACGCATTACTGAAGACAAAAGTTCGCTGCTGGCGACACTGGACTATCTGGAGCAGCAGCGTCGCGCGGAACAAGATCCGCACCGCAGTGCCAATGATGAAATTATTGAGCGCTGGCAGACTATTACAGAAAAAACCCAGCATCTGCGCGATCTCAACCAGCATAACGGCTGGCTGCTTGAAGGCCAGATAGTGCGTAATCAGCAAGCGCTTGAGGTATTAAAGCCTCATAAAGAGACTGGACTGTACGGCGCGGATGGTCAGACATCCACGGCGCGAATTACAGGCGGGAAAAAGATTTCGATTTGAAGCAAAAGCGACAAATCATGCAGTGGGGAGCACCAGCAGGTGAACTCCCCTTTTGGCGTTTATGCCGTACGGCGGGTGAACTCTTTCACTTTAAAGCCCAGCACGGCGAGCGTGGCAAAGTAAGCGACAATACCGACCACCACCACGGCCATCAGACGCATCAGACGGTAAGGCATGGTGCCCAGTGACCACTCAGGCATCACATACATCATGCCGTACAGTGCCGCTGACATCACCAGCACCGCAATCACCAGGCGCACGAGGAAACTCGTCCAGCCAGGCTGCGGGGTGAAGATCTTCTGCTTGCGCAGCTGCCAGTACAACAACCCGGCGTTCAGACAGGCCGCCAGACCAATCGACAATGACAGACCCGCATGCTTCAGCGGACCAATAAATGCCAGGTTCATCAGCTGCGTCATAATCAGCGTCACAATGGCAATCTTCACCGGCGTTTTGATGTTCTGACGTGAGTAGAACCCCGGAGCCAGCACCTTAACGACGATAAGCCCCATCAGCCCTACCGAGTACGCCACCAGCGCGCGCTGCGTCATCGCCGCGTCAAAGGCGGTAAATTTGCCGTACTGGAACAGAGACACCGTCAGCGGTTTCGCCAGGATCCCCAGTGCCACCGCGCTTGGCAGCGCCAGCAGGAAGCACAGACGTAATCCCCAGTCCATCAGACGGCAATATTCATCATGGTTACCGCTGGCAAAGCTTTTCGACAGCGACGGCAGCAAAATCGTCCCCAGCGCTACGCCCAACACCCCGGACGGAAACTCCATCAGGCGGTCAGCGTAGTACATCCAGGAAACCGAGCCGGAAACCAGGAAAGAGGCAAAGATGGTGTTGATGATAAGCGAAATCTGGCTCACGGAGACGCCAAGGATTGCGGGCCCCATCTGCTTGATCACGCGCATTGCGCCAGCATCACGGAAGTTAACGCGCGGCAGCACCAGCATGCCGATTTTTTTCAGATGCGGAAGTTGATAAGCCAGCTGCAATACCCCGCCCACGGTCACCGCCCAGGCCAGTGCCAGCACCGGTGGGTGGAAGTGTGGTGCGGCGAACAGCGCAAAACCGATCATGCTGACGTTGAGGAACGTCGGTGCAAACGCCGGAACAGAGAAACGGTTCCAGGTATTCAGGATCGCCCCCACCAGGGAAGCCAGTGAAATCAACAGAATATAAGGAAAGGTAATACGCAGTAGCTGAGTGGTGAGCGCAAATTTGTCTGCCGTATCGGCAAACCCAGGAGCCGTCACCATAATCACCCAGGGTGCAGCCAGCATCCCGACAACGGTCACCACCGCCAGTGCCAGAGTGAGTAACCCTGAAACGTAGGACACGAACACCCGGGTCGCATCTTCCCCCTGCTTGCTTTTATATTCCGCGAGGATAGGGACAAACGCTTGCGAAAACGCCCCTTCTGCAAAAATACGGCGCAGCAGGTTCGGCAGTTTGAACGCGACGAAAAAGGCGTCCGTTGCCATCCCTGCGCCAAAAACCCTTGCCACAATCGCGTCGCGGGCAAAGCCGAGCACGCGGGAAAACATGGTCATCGAGCTGACTGCTGCCAGCGATTTTAATAAGTTCATTAACGTGAATTTCCACAACCCTACGGCAAAACGCCTGCAATGCAGGCGTAATTATTGCCCGGCGGCGCTTCGCTTGTGCGGGCCTACGGGCTTGCAGTCCGGGTTAGCGTAAGCGCCACCCGGCTAAATCAACAATCGGCGCTTAGTCTACCCGGATTTAAGGGAATTACTATCGACAGATGTTACAGAGGATTATTCACTCATGGCATCGCGCCAGAGCCTTTCCACAACGCGTTGCGCCATAATGGCCTGCTCGCCGGATGTTTCCGGAACCGTCTGATTTTGCACGCAAGTGATAAAGTGACGCGCACACCCGACGAAGCCGCGCTGTTCCAGCATACTCTGCCAGCCCGGAACCGGAAGCGTGACCACACCGCTGCCCTTCTCTTCCCGCCATTCACGCATGTCGGTGAGGTCATACAGCGCGCCGTCCGTGACAGCCTGCACAGACTCTCGCTGGCTACCAGCACGGCGGTGCATACTGGTCGTCACCTGGAGGTGATCGGCGGCGAAATGGTGTTCGGCATAAACCATCTCACCCTGTTCGTTGGTCAGCAACGTACCGCTTTTCAGCTGTGCATGACCGCCGGTAAGCCAGAGCGCCGTGTCCACGACATGCAGATAATCGTCCAGAAGCGTAAAGCGCAGGTCGTTAGGCCCGATGCTGTCAGTACGGTGCTTATCCATTCGCAGCGAGGCAAGATTGCCCGCCTGTGCCTTCAGTTGCTGATAAAGCGGCGCGAAACGGCGGTTGAAACCCACCATCAGCGTCAGCTTTTTGCGCGCCGCCAGCTCAATCAGGCGTTCTGCATCCTGCACGTTTTCCGCCAGTGGCTTATCCACGCAGACGTGAACACCTGCATTTAGCAGCTCACTCACCACCTGATAGTGGGTTGCCGTTGAGGTATGGACAAACACCACATCACACTCACGGGCTAACGCCGGCAACGAGCTGGCGTACGGTATCCGCCAGGTTTCACAGATACGCTCTGCCTTTTCACGGGTGGGAGACCACGCCCCCTGTAACGTCCAGTCTGACGCGGCCCCCAGGACAGGCAGCCAGGCTTTTTGCGCAATACCGCCCAACCCCACCACGCCCACACGTAATTTTTTCACCATCAATCTCCTAAATGTGCCAGCAATGCATCCAGACGCTGTTTCAGCCCGGCGACCTCGTCTTCCAGCGCCTCCACACGCGCCGTCAGGCTATCATTGACGACTGCGGATCCAGCATCTGTTGCCATTGTTGAGGCCTCTACCTCACCGCAGAACAGGTGCATATAGCGGCTTTCACGTTTACCCGGCTCGCGCGCCAAACGTACCACATAAGGGCCATCATCGCGGGTGGCAAGCCCTTCCAGGGTTTGTTCGACTTCCTGCATATCGCTGAATTCATGCATTCGGGAAGCGCGCGTGCGCAGCTCGCCCGGCGTTTGCGCCCCGCGTAGCAGCAGGGTGGTGATCACCGCCACTTCCGCCTGACTTAGCTTCAAATCACCAAATTCGGAATTACAGAAACGCTGCTCATATTTGGTCACACGGTTACCGAAACCACTGACGGTGCGCAGATAGTGACGTTTAACCAGTTCATCCAGAATGTCCTGCACGTCATGCTCACCGAGGTTCATCACCGGCTCACGGTTGGTCTTTTGATTGCAGGCCATCGTCACGGCATTCACAGAGAGCGGATACTGCTCCGGGGTGGTGACCTGTTTTTCAAGCAAGCACCCGATAACGCGCGCTTCTGTACCGCTTAACTGATATTTCATTTTTTCTCCTTAGCGACCTGCACTCCAGTCCTGGGTGGTTAATGCCGTGAGCACGTGGTCTCGCCATTCCCCATCAATAAGCAGATAGTCTTTGGCGTAGCCCTCTTTCTCAAACCCTAAACGCGCCAGCAAATTACCGCTGCGCTGATTATGCGGCATGTAGTTCGCCATAATGCGATGGATATGTTGCGTGCGTTGCATGTAGCGGATCGCCACCGTTAACGCCTCGTACATCATCCCCTGCCCCTGCCATTTCTGACCGATGGAATAGCCGAGATAACAGGCGTGAAACGACCCGCGCACCACGTTTGAAAAATTGGCAATGCCGATGATCTCTTTTTCATCCGGATCCAGCAGCGCAAAGTAGAAGGCGCTGCCCTGTTTATGAAATTCCGTAATCATGCTGAGGCGCGCCTGCCAGCCGGAGGGGTAGCAATGGCTCTCATCCCGAACGGGTTCCCAGGGTTTTAAAAACTGGCGATTCTCGGCGTAATAATCCGCCAGACGCCAGGCATCACGCTCATGCACCAGACGAACGACCAGCCTGTCCGTTGTCAGACGCACTTTTGGCACATTACTACGATAGCCAAACATTGATACCACTCCTTCCCGTCACTTCTGCTCTGCCCATTAGCTTTACTATACCTGCGCCTGCGCCGTCTGTGAAAACAGTGACATACCATTTTCACATTTTTCGATGAGAACTCTCTATCAAAGCACTCTTTTGATAAAAAAATATTGTCGTAGTCGGGGGTGGGAAAAAACATGGCGACATCGCAGAATGTTAGCGTGCTCACCGTCTCTTTTCCCTGGAGGGGAAATGTCCCGCGTATCACAGGCCAGGAGCCTGGGTAAATATTTCCTGCTGGTCGATAACATGCTGGTCGTGCTCGGCTTTTTTGTTGTGTTTCCTCTCATCTCGATCCGCTTTGTCGATCAAATGGGCTGGGCAGCATTAATGGTCGGTATCGCGCTGGGATTACGCCAGTTTGTTCAGCAAGGCCTGGGCGTCTTTGGCGGGGCCATTGCTGACCGCTTTGGCGCAAAACCGATGATCGTCACCGGCATGCTGTTACGCGCAGCAGGTTTTGCCACAATGGCAATCGCCCATGATCCCTGGCTACTGTGGTTCTCCTGCTTCCTCTCCGGTATTGGCGGCACCCTGTTTGATCCGCCGCGTACCGCGCTGGTGGTGAAATTAATTCATCCGCGGCAGCGGGGCCGCTTCTTCTCGATTCTGATGATGCAGGACAGCGCCGGGGCAGTTGTTGGCGCACTGCTGGGAAGCTGGTTGCTGCAGTACGACTTCCGTCTGGTCTGCGCAGCCGGGGCGGTACTCTTTATTCTGTGCGCCCTGTTTAATGGGCTGTTTCTGCCCGCCTGGAAGCTGTCGACAGTTAAAGCACCGGTGCGCGAAGGTCTTGGCCGCGTTCTGCGTGACAAACGCTTCGTCACCTACGTGTTGACCCTGACGGGCTACTACATGCTGGCCGTGCAGGTCATGCTGATGTTACCGATCATGGTTAACGACATCGCGGGCACGCCTGCCGCCGTCAAATGGATGTACGCCATTGAAGCCTGTCTTTCATTGACGTTGCTGTATCCGATTGCCCGCTGGAGCGAACGGCGTTTTCGCCTGGAACATCGTCTGATGGCAGGGCTTTTGCTGATGACGCTGAGCATGGTGCCGGTCGGTATGGTGAGTACACTTCAGCAACTGTTTACGCTAATTTGCACCTTTTATATCGGCTCCATTATCGCTGAACCCGCCCGTGAAACGCTGAGCGCCTCGCTGGCAGATGCCCGCGCCCGTGGCAGCTATATGGGGTTCAGTCGGCTGGGTCTGGCCTTTGGCGGTGCATTAGGCTATGCCGGAGGCGGCTGGCTGTTCGACGCCGGCAAAGCGCTGAATCAGCCGGAGCTCCCGTGGATGATGCTTGGCGCGGTAGGCATTATGACGCTGCTGGCCCTGTGGTGGCAGTTCAGCCAGAAACGCAGCACAAGCGGAATGTTCGAACCTGGCGCGTAGCCCTTCTCTCTGGCGGGATCCCTGTTCCGCCTGTATTCTCAGTTTTTTCTGCTGGTTTCTGCCATTTCACACTGACATACTGGCGCTTCAGGACAGAAGCGCCGATTTTTCGTTGAGGAACACCATGAAGAAGATTGTCATTGCTGCTGCATTAGTCATCAGTGGTCTGCTGGTAGGCTGTAACCAGCTTACGCAATACACTGTCAGTGAACAGGAAATTAATCAGGCGCTGGAAAAACACAACAACTTTTCCAAAGACATTGGCGTGCCGGGGCTTGCCGATGCGCATATCGTCCTCAGCAATCTCACCAGTCAGATTGGGCGTGAAGAGCCCAATAAAGTCACCCTTTCCGGGGATGCGAACCTGGATATGACATCGTTATTCGGCAACCAGAAAGCAAACATTAAGCTGAAGCTCAAGGCACTGCCGGTCTTCAATAAGGAAAAAGGGGCCATTTACCTGCAGGAGATGGAAGTGGTCGACGCCGTGGTTACTCCGGACAAGATGAAACCGGTCCTGCAAACCCTGATGCCCTATCTGAACCAGTCGCTGAGCAGCTATTTTAACCAGCAACCGGCGTATGTCTTAAGTGAAGACAAGAGCAAGGGCGAAGCGCTCGCGAAGAAATATGCAAAAGGGATCGAGGTGAAACCGGGCGAAATTATCATTCCTTTCACCGATTAACCTGAAGGGCGCAGAAGCGCCCTTTTTTTTACGGAAAAGTGTGCAAAGGAAAACGTTTCCGCTTATGATTTGTGTCCGGCAAAAACAGCCATCCTAATGACTGATCCCTGACAAGCCGGAGCTTCCATGACTGCACAATCCCAGGTTCTTAAAATCCGCCGCCCTGACGACTGGCATATCCATCTGCGCGATGGCGATATGCTGAAAACCGTTGTGCCGTATACCAGCGAAATTTATGGCCGTGCGATTGTCATGCCTAACCTGGCTCCACCCGTCACCACCGTTGATGCCGCTATCGCTTATCGCCAGCGTATTCTTGATGCGGTTCCGGCGGGACATGATTTCACCCCGCTGATGACCTGCTACCTGACCGATTCACTCGACCCGAATGAAGTGGAGCGTGGGTTTAACGAAGGCGTGTTCACCGCCGCCAAACTTTACCCGGCCAATGCCACCACCAACTCCAGCCACGGCGTCACCAGCATTGATGCCATCATGCCGGTTCTGGAACGCATGCAAAAACTGGGCATGCCGCTGCTGGTACACGGTGAAGTGACGCACGCTGAGATTGATATCTTCGATCGTGAAGCCCGGTTTATCGATACCGTGATGGAGCCGCTGCGTCAGCGTCTTCCTGCGCTGAAAGTGGTATTTGAACATATCACCACCAAAGATGCGGCGGAATATGTCCGCGAGGGTAACGAACTTATTGCGGCCACCATCACCCCTCAGCATCTGATGTTTAACCGCAACCACATGCTGGTGGGTGGCGTGCGCCCTCACCTGTATTGCCTGCCAATCCTCAAACGCAACGTCCACCAGCAGGCCCTGCGCGAGCTGGTTGCCAGCGGCTTCTCCCGTGCATTCCTGGGTACAGACTCCGCGCCTCACGCGCGCCATCGCAAAGAAGCAAGCTGTGGTTGTGCAGGGTGTTTCAACGCGCCGACCGCTCTTGCAAGCTACGCAACCGTGTTTGAAGAGATGAATGCGCTGCAGCATTTCGAGGCGTTCTGCTCCCTTAATGGCCCGCGTTTCTACGGGCTGCCCGTCAATGACACCTTTATTGAGCTGGAGCGCAAAGCGCATCAGGTGGATGGATCTATTCCGCTGACGGATGACACGCTGATCCCATTCCTGGCGGGTGAAACCGTAAACTGGACGGTAAAACGCTAAAAAATCAACGCCCCTTGTTGTCAAATCAGTAATATACCTGTATAAATGCACAGTATATTACACAGGGGGCATTTATGCGTATTGAAGTCACCATAGCCAAAACAACCGTCCTGCCTGCCGGCGCACTTGATGCGCTGGCGGGCGAACTTTCTCGCCGCATTAACAATACTTTCCCGGAAAACGAAGGTGCCGTAACGGTGCGTTATGCGACGGCGAACAACCTCTCCGTCATCGGCGGTGCAAAAGAAGATAAAGATCGTATCAGCGAAATCCTGCAAGAAACGTGGGAAAGCGCCGAAGACTGGTTCATTACCGATTAAATTTTGCTCCCTCATTGTGTTTTTTGCCGGGTCGCCCCGGCTTTTTTTTGCTCTGTTCCCAGAAAGTTCAATTTAATTCAGCATCTTCTTAAAAATCGTGAGCAAGATGGTGTTTTATTGTTCGAACAATCCTAAAGCGCAGAAAAATGTGTTGCCAGCTATTTATTTTTCCCTTCAGAACCCTTATTTATTGATATACTGAAAAAGCTTTCAGAAAAACATGCATTGAACCTCAAAGTCGTTGTCTTCTAACACGTATTAAGGGGGTTATAATGGAAAAGAATAGTGAAGTCATCCAGACCCACCCACTTGTTGGCTGGGATATCAGTACCGTAGACAGCTACGATGCACTGATGCTGCGTTTGCACTACCAGACCCCGAATCAACTAAACCGTGAAGAAGCGGAAGTTGGACAGACGCTGTGGCTTACAACAGACGTCGCACGTCAGTTTATTTCTATTTTAGAAGCAGGCATCGCAAAAATAGAATCTGGCGACTACCAGGAAAATGAGTATAAACGGCATTAATCTTATGCCAACTGTCACTCAACAGGCACCCTCGGGGTGCCTTATTTATTTCTCCCTTGTATAACCCCCCGATGTTAATTACTCTGCTAACAAAGCGTTAGTTAAGAGATCCCCATGAAATACGATTTAATCATTATTGGTAGCGGCTCCGTTGGCTCTGCTGCAGGCTATTACGCGACACAGGCAGGGCTGAACGTCCTGATGATTGATGCCCACCTTCCCCCGCATTCGGAAGGCAGCCATCATGGTGATACCCGGCTCATTCGTCATGCTTATGGCGAAGGTGAACGCTATGTCCCGCTGGTGCTCCGCGCTCAGACGCTGTGGGATGAGCTGGCAAAACTGACCGAAGAACGTATTTTCGATCGCACAGGGGTTATCAACCTCGGCCCGGCCAGTTCGGCGTTTCTCGCGACGGTCGAACACAGTGCAAACGCATTTCACCTCGATGTGGAGCGGATGGACGCCCCGGCCATCATGAAACGCTGGCCAGAGATTTCCGTTCCGGACGATTATATCGGGCTGTTTGAAGCCAACTCTGGCGTCCTGCATTGCGAAACCGCCATTAAAACCTGGGTGGATCTTGCCGCGAAAGCAGGCTGCGCGCAGCTCTTCAACTGCCCGGTGGACGCCATCACGCATCATGCTGACGGTGTCACAGTGACCACCCAGGATGGGGAATATTCGGCCTCCCGTCTGTTGATTAGCGCGGGGACCTGGGTCACCAGACTGCTGCCAGACCTGCCCGTTCAACCGGTGCGCAAGGTCTTCTCCTGGTTCCAGTCGGATGGTCGTTACAGCAGCCAGAACAAATTCCCGGCGTTCACCGGCGAATTGCCCAATGGCGATCAGTTCTATGGTTTCCCGTCGGAAAAAGACGCGCTCAAAATCGGGAAACATAACGGCGGGCAGATCATCTCCTCGCCAGAAGAGCGTAAACCGTTTGGCGCATACCCTCAGGATGGTTCAGAAGCCTTTACTTTTCTGCGCAATATTCTGCCGGGCATTGGTGGCTTACTCTATGGTGCAGCATGCACCTACGACAACACGCCTGATGAAGACTTTATCATCGACACCCTGCCCGGGCATGACAACACACTGCTCATCACCGGGCTAAGCGGCCACGGCTTTAAGTTTGCCTCCGTTCTGGGCGAAATCGCCGCGCAGTTTGCCCAGGGGATAACGCCACAGTTTGATCTGACGCCCTTCTCGCTGTCGCGTTTTAACGGATAATCCTCCACGGGCTCCGGGTGTCCGGGGTCCGTTTTCTTCACACATTTTCGCGGGGAATGATGCACAAGATCGTGAACTTTCTCATCAACAATATTCGCGAGCATTTCATGCTCTATATTTTATTGTGGTCAGTACTGGCCATCATCGATTTTATTTACATTGTATTTTACTGAAAAGAATAACTTACAATTATTGACGTTACTTTATGTTTATTGAATAACATCACTTCATCATATAAGCCATTCACCCTGCCTCGCTCGAAGCCATTGAATTACATTTCCGGATCACTTTCAAAATAGCTGAAATAAGAAAAATAAAAATGATTATTCATTTATTTCAGTTGCAATATTTCCTCTTCCCGTTCATTTTTATTATTCTGTTTTTTTGAATGGTACTCCTTATGCAATTGCGTAACTCCCCCCAGCGCTACGGGATAATATCCATGTGCCTGCACTGGATATTTGCCCTCGCCGTTTATGCTATGTTCGGGCTTGGACTCTGGATGGTGACGCTCAGTTATTATGATGGCTGGTATCACCAGGGACCTGAATTACATAAGAGTATTGGGGTTCTGCTGATGATGGGGTTGGTCATTCGTGTGATCTGGCGACATCTGTCCCCACCTCCCGCCGCGCCGAAGACCCACAGTAAATTGACCCGCGTCAGCGCAACGGCAGCCCATATTGCACTCTACGCTCTGCTCTTCGCTATTCTGATTAGCGGCTATCTTATTTCAACGGCAGACGGCAAACCCGTTAGCGTATTTGGCTTTTTTGACGTTCCGGCAACGTTTACCGATGCGGGTTCTCAGGCTGACACTGCGGGCGTTATTCATCTCTGGCTGGCGTGGAGCGTGGTGATCCTTTCCGTGCTGCACGGGCTTGCCGCCCTTAAACACCATTTTATCGATAAAGACAATACGCTCAGGCGCATGCTTGGCCGTTCGTCAGTTGACTCTGGAGCATAAAAATGAAAAAACACCTGTCAGGCATCGCATTAGGTTCTCTGTTATTTATCACCGGCTCAGCCGTCGCCGCTGATTATAAAATTGATAAAGAAGGTCAGCATGCTTTCGTTAATTTCCGTATTCAGCATCTTGGCTATAGCTGGCTGTATGGCACCTTTAAGGATTTCGACGGCACATTCAGCTTTGACGAGAAAAATCCTGCGTCTGATAAAGTCAATGTGACCATTAATACCAACAGCGTCGACACCAACCATGCTGAACGCGATAAACATTTGCGCAGTGCAGAATTCCTGAATGTGACAAAATTCCCGCAGGCCACTTTTGCCTCCACTGGGGTAAAAAAGGATGGCGATAAACTGGACATTACCGGAAATCTGACGCTTAACGGCGTAACAAAACCCGTCACACTTAGTGCTAAATTAATGGGCCAGGGTGATGATCCGTGGGGAGGCAAACGCGCAGGTTTCGAAGCCGCAGGTAAAATTCACCTGAAAGATTTTAATATCACAACAGATTTAGGTCCGGCATCGCAGGATGTGGAGCTGATTATTTCTGTGGAAGGGGTTCAGCAGAAGTCATAATCAATACGCCCGGCAGGCTTTCACTCCGCCGGGCGTTATCGTTATTCAGGATCGGGAATACCGAGTTTGGTATTCAGCCGGCCACGGGATTTATTAAAGATCTTATTCCCGTTTTCACGCCCTGCACGACGGCGACGCTGCTCTTCTTCCGGCAACACGCTCTCTTCACTGCACAGCTCGCTACAGCAGCCGTTAAACTTCACGGCACACGTCGGACACTGAATAAACAGCAGATGGCAACCATCATTTTTACAGTTCGTGTGCGTATCACACGGCGCACCGCACTGATGGCATTGTGCGATCACATCTTCAGAAATGCGCTCACCCATACGCTCGTCAAAGACAAAGTTTTTACCGATAAAACGTACCGGCAAGCCCTGTTCGCGGGCACGGCGGGCGTACTCGATAATGCCGCCTTCGATATGCCAGACCTTATTAAAGCCATTGTGCTTCATCCACGCGCTGGCTTTCTCACAGCGGATCCCCCCGGTGCAGTACATAACGATCTTTTTGTCTTTATGTTCCTGCATCATTTCAACGGCTTTTGGCAACTGCTCGCGGAAGGTGTCCGCCGGGATTTCCATCGCATTCTCGAAATGCCCCACCTCATACTCATAGTGGTTACGCATATCAATGAATACTGCATCAGGATCGTCGAGCATCGCATTCACTTCTGCGGCTTTGAGGTATTCACCCACATCGCCCGGGTTGAACGCCGGATCGTCAATACCATCCGCCACGATACGTTCACGCACCTTCATACGCAGAACCCAGAACGATTTTCCGTCATCATCCAGGGCAATGTTCAGGCGTAAACCGCTGAGTGCCGGATCGAACGCGTAAAGGAAATCGCGAAAAGCGCCCACTTTACTTTCCGGTACGCTAATTTGCGCATTGATACCCTCACGTGCCAGATAGACGCGTCCGAACACATTCAGCGTGGTGAAAGCCTGGTAGAGTACATCGCGGGTCGCTTGTGGATCGTTGATAGTGAAGTATTTGTAGAATGAGATTGTCGTGCGCGGTTCGGTTTCAGCCAACATGCGCGCCTTTAACATCTCATTCGAAACGCGGTTGTGTAACACTGGCATGGTGTACAAGTCCTGCAATCGTTATTGAGAAAGAAAAATCGGTCGGCATCATATAGCAAACAATGACAATTTACATCCATACAATTTACGTTACATTTCATTCGGCCTGGCCCATCTGTCTTAACATTTGCTGTAGTAGTGCGCGTTTCGGTGACAGATATTTTGGCTATGCCTTAAAAAATGAGAGAATAAGACCTTCAGGACGTTAGAAAACAGGACAGACATGACTCAGTTACCGAAATTTACTGTCGCCCTTTTGCATCCCCGCTATTGGTTGACCTGGCTTGGCATTGGCATTTTGTGGCTTCTTGTACAACTTCCCTACCCCGTGATTTTCCGTCTGGGCAACTGTCTGGGTCGTATTGCGCAAAAATTCATGAAACGTCGCGCCAGGATTGCGTACCGCAATCTTGAGCTGTGCTTCCCGCAAATGCGCGAATCGGAACGTCATGAAATGGTCACAAAGAATTTTGAATCCGTTGGCATGGGGCTGATGGAAACCGGGATGGCATGGTTCTGGCCGGACAAACGTATGGCACGCTGGAGCGAAGTCACCGGAACCGGGATGGAGCCTGTACATACGCTCCAGGCGAATCAAACCGGTGTTCTGCTGATTGGCGTGCACTTTTTGACGCTCGAAATCGGCGCACGCATGTTCGGCATTCAGGCTCCTGGCATTGGCGTTTATCGTCCGAATGACAACCCGGTGATCGATTTAATCCAGACCAATGGCCGCATGCGTTCCAACAAAAGCATGATCGACCGTAAAGATTTAAAGGGCATGATCCGCGCGCTAAAATCAGGCGAAGTTATCTGGTACGCCCCTGATCACGATTACGGCCCGCAATCCAGCGTGTTTGTGCCCTTCTTTGCCGTTGAAGAGGCGGCCACCACCACCGGTACCTGGATGCTGGCGCGGATGTCCAAGGCGGCCATTGTCCCCTTTGTACCTCGCCGCAAACCAGACGGCTCTGGCTACCAGTTAATTATGCTCGAACCAGAGCTTGCCCCACCGCTGGACGATGCGGAGACAACCGCTCGCTGGATGAACGGCATCGTCGAGAAGTGCATTATGCTCGCTCCCGAGCAGTATATGTGGCTGCACCGTCGCTTTAAAACCCGCCCTGAGGGCGTCCCTTCTCGCTACTGATCCTCATGCGGCCACGATGGCCGCATGTTGTTTTAGCTTTAAAAGCCCCTCCGCATTGCAGCAATCATAAACCCGGCGCATAATTAGCAGGCTTATTACCTCACGGTTCCCCGTGCCCTGCACCTCATTATGCGGATAGTTATGTCACCCTCAGATGCCCCCATAAGCTGGAAACGTAACCTCGCGGTTGCCTGGCTTGGCTGTTTTCTTACAGGCGCGGCATTTAGCCTGGTTATGCCCTTCCTGCCTCTCTACGTCGAACAGTTGGGCGTGACGGGTCACAGCTCACTCAATATGTGGTCTGGCCTGGTGTTTAGCATCACGTTTCTTTTTTCCGCTATTGCTTCGCCCTTCTGGGGAGGTCTTGCCGACCGCAAGGGGCGTAAAATTATGCTGCTGCGTTCAGCGCTGGGGATGGCCGTCATCATGGCGCTGATGGGGGTGGCACAAAACGTCTGGCAGTTCCTGATTTTACGAGCGTTACTTGGTCTGTTGGGGGGATTTATCCCGAATGCTAATGCCCTGATCGCCACGCAAATTCCGCGTCATAAAAGCGGCTGGGCGCTCGGGACGCTCTCAACCGGCGGTGTGAGCGGCGCGCTGCTGGGGCCACTGGCGGGTGGGTTACTGGCAGACAGCTACGGCCTGCGGCCCGTCTTTTTCATTACGGCCAGCGTATTGTTCCTCTGCTTTGTCGTCACCCTGCTTTGCATCCGTGAGAACTTCACCCCTGTGACCAAAAAAGAGATGCTTCACGCCCGGGATGTACTGACTTCGCTGAAAAACCCACGACTGGTACTGAGCCTGTTTGTCACCACCATGATAATCCAGGTGGCGACCGGGTCGATTGCCCCAATACTGACGCTTTACGTTCGCGATCTGGCTGGTAACGTCAGCAATATTGCGTTTATCAGCGGGCTGATTGCCTCGGTACCTGGCGTGGCAGCGCTGCTCAGCGCACCACGGCTGGGAAAACTGGGCGACCGTGTTGGCCCGGAAAAAATCCTGATTTGCGCACTGGTGGTTTCCGTCCTGCTGCTTATCCCGATGTCGATGGTGCAGTCCCCGTGGCAGTTGGGTCTGTTACGTTTCTTACTGGGCGCGGCGGATGGTGCGTTATTGCCTGCAGTCCAGACCTTGCTGGTCTACAACTCGACCAACCAGATTTCCGGCCGTATTTTTAGCTACAACCAGTCATTTCGCGATATCGGTAATGTTACCGGGCCGCTTGTCGGGGCGGGTATTTCGGCCAGCTTCGGTTTCCGTGCCGTTTTTATCGTCACGGCAGGTGTCGTGCTGTTCAATGCCATTTATTCGTGGCTCAGCTTATCCCGGACGTTACGCCCTTCCTCCTCTCAGCAGACGGAGCAAAACAGAACCGCGCCTGAATAAGACAAATGCGTGATAGCTTATTTGCGCATTCATACTTGCAGGATCAGATATTCAGCTATTCTTTCCCTGAATACCTTCTCGAAAACAGGGAGACACCAATGACTATGTACGCCACGCTGGAAGAAGCTATTGATGCCGCTCGCGAAGAATTCCTTGCCGATAATCCCGGCATTGAGGAAGAAGATGCTGACGTGCAACAACTCAATATCCAAAAATATATTCTGCAGGACGGGGATATTATGTGGCAGGCTGAATTCTTCGCAGAAGAAGGCGAAGATGGAGAATGCTTGCCGATCCTGAGCGGTGAAGGTGCACAGGCCGTCTTCGATGGTGACTATGATGAAATCGAGCTACGTCAGGAGTGGCTTGAAGAAAATACCCTGCACGAGTGGGATGAGGGAGAATTTCAGCTTGAACCTCCGCTGGATACGGAAGAGGGTCAGACCGCTGCCGACGAGTGGGACGAACGTTAACTTACCCTTACTCGTAGGGACCGTGCTGGGCGTCAATCGGTAACAGTAGCGTATCGAATACCAGTGAGAATGGTAGATCGAGCACGGTCAGATAGCGCCATGCGGAATCACGTACATCCCATTTCACGCCGGGGTAGTACTGATTGCCATGACCTTGCCCTGGAATGGTGCGGCTGATGATACTGCCGCAACCGCTGAGTAAACACGCCATCATCACAACGATGATTATTCTCATGAGTAACCTCTAAAAAAATACCGGCCTCTCAGCCGGTATTTTGTTGCCGGGTGGTGCTTCGCTGACCCGACCTGCGTGATTTTCAGGCCCGCGCACGGGCAAAGAAAACCTATTTTGCCTTCAGCGCCAGTGGGTTAAGCTTCAGCCCTTCATAGTAGCCCACCCACGAAGAGTATTTCTCCGGAGCAGACCACACACGATAGTGAAGCCGGGCCATGGTGACCGGGTCGCTCAGCAGAACCAGACGACGGTCGCGGTTCAGTTTTTCCGGCGTCTCATTCAGCGCTTGCTCAACGTGACGATCGCGGGCAATTTCCAGCACTTTACTTGCACGGTGACGCGCCGTCGCCATTGCCGTTGCCAGGGCGTTGAATGACGGGTTAAACACCGCGTGCATAAAGCCATCATCCAGCGTGCGGTTACGGTTCAGCTCCAGATATTTGTCCGTATCAACCAGTACCTGCGGCGGTGAATACTCTTCCGGGATCAGGAACAGCTTCCAGCGTTTGGTACGCAGCCCCACCGTTGAACGGCTGGAGATCACGGAGACAAACGGCGACAGGATCAGCGAGAAGACAATCGGGGCAAGCCAGAACAGGAAGCGCAGATCCAGCCACGCCATCCCTGCCGCCCACACCAGACCCAGCAGCAACTGCGAACCGTGACGCATAAAGGCTTCACTCCACGGCGTGGAATCATCGTCACGCTGTGGTGAGTTCCATACCACTTCCCAGCCCAGGAACGCGCTGACCACAAACACGGTATGGAACAGCATACGAACCGGTGCCAGCAGCACGGAGAACAGCACCTCAAGGAGCAACGACACCGTCACACGGCAGAAACCGCCATACTCTTTCGAGCCTTTGCACCAGATCAGGATGATACTGAGCAGCTTCGGCAGGAACAGCAGCACCATTGTTGAGGCAAACAGCGCAATCGCCAGTTCAGGACGCCACTGCGGCCACACCGGGAACAACTGGCGCGGCTGCAGGAAGTACTGTGGTTCCGTCAGGGCATGTACCACCTGTAACGCGGTGGAGAGTGCAAGGAACATAAACCACAGCGGTGCGGAGAGATAGGACATCACACCCGTCAGGAATACCGCACGGTGAACCGGGTGCATCCCTTTCACCAGGAACAGGCGGAAGTTCATCAGGTTACCGTGACACCAGCGGCGGTCACGCTTGAGTTCATCCAGCAGGTTCGGTGGCAGTTCTTCATATGAGCCAGGCAGATCGTAGGCAATCCAGACGCCCCACCCTGCACGACGCATCAGCGCCGCTTCCACGAAGTCGTGCGACAGAATAGACCCGGCAAACGAACCTTCACCCGGCAGCGGTGCCAGCGCACAGTGCTCGATGAACGGTTTCACGCGGATAATAGCGTTGTGGCCCCAGTAGTGAGACTCACCCAGTTGCCAGAAGTGCAGACCCGCAGTGAACAGCGGCCCGTAAACACGCGTGGCAAACTGTTGGCAGCGCGCATAAAGCGTGTCCATACCGGATGCTTTTGGCGAGGACTGAATGATACCCGCGTTCGGGTTAGCTTCCATCAGACGCACCAGGCCGGTCAGACAGTCACCGCTCATCACGGAGTCGGCATCCAGCACCACCATGTAGCTGTACTGATTACCCCAACGACGGCAGAAGTCATCGATGTTACCGCTCTTACGCTTCACACGACGACGACGGCGGCGGTAGAAAATCTGGCCTTCGCCCTGCACTTCGGCAATCAACTCCATCCAGGCCTTTTGCTCGGCCACGCAGATATCCGGGTTGTAGCTGTCACTCAGGATATAGACGTCGAAATGTTCCGCGTTGCCGGTCGCCTTAACGGACTCCCAGGTTGCACGCAGCCCCGCAAATACGCGGTCAACGTCTTCGTTACAAATAGGCATGATCAGCGCAGTACGGTGTTCAGGATTAAGGGGTTCATCCCCAACCGTTGACGCGGAAATGCTGTATTTGTCTCGTCCCATCAGTAGCTGCAGGAAGCCCATCAGCGCCGTCCAGAAACCGGCCGATACCCAGCAGAACAGAACGGCGAACAGCAGAAGGATGCCACTTTGCAGGATATACGGCAGCAACTGCATGAAGGAGACCCAGAAATTCTGGCCCACCATGTCAGCTGGGTTGATAAGCGCCCAGCCCTGGTAAGGCAGAATGGTTTTCATGTACCAGGTTGCAACGACCGTTTGCGCCAGCGTCAGCAACAGCAAAATGTAGCGACGGATCGTCCCCACGGTACGCCATTTCTGTTCCGATGCCTGTTCTTCTTTCGTCAGACGCGACAGATAGCGGGGCGTCACATCACGCCCGCGCAAGCGGTCCCAGAAGCGGCCTACCGGGTTGGTACGCCAGGGATCCGGGAACATAGAGGAACGCGTTGCCTTCGGCATTGCCTGCAGCTGGTCACGTCCTTCATCGTCTTTGATCAGCTGCCCTTCTGCCAGCGAGTCTGGCCATGCCTGCGCCAGACGCGCCTTCACTGACCCCAGAGGCGTATCATCATCACGGGTAAACTGACGATGTTCACCATCCAGCGCGGTTTGCACCGCACGGATGTCGCTCTCAGGCAGTGCCGCTTTTTCAATGTCCGTCAGCGGCATGGCATCAATATATTCAGTTGTATTATTCATTGGCAGGTAGCTGATAGCTCCAGGTTTCACTCAGCGGCTGATCGTCACTCACCAGCGCAGCGCGCATTTCAGTGGTCTGTTTCGGATCTTTCACTTTCACGCGCAGGGTCAGACGCCACCCTTTCGTTACCGGGTTATAACGCACGGCATTCTCAACGATCTCACCGTTATCACCGATGCTGGCCTGTGCGGTAACAGCGGTATCCGGAGACAGTTTTTTCATATCCTGCCCGGTGAAATCCACGACAAATGCAAGAGTGCCATCCGGCTGACGGATAAGATTAGACTGCTTCACATCACCCGTAGAACGGCGCGTCTGCATGACATACGCATTATCCGGCGCATGCAGTTTGTCTTCGTCACGGCTAAAGGTAATGGTGTATTTGAAGTTCATCTCTTTACCGGATTCCGGGAGTTGATCCGGCGTCCAGTAAGCAACGATGTTATCGTTGGTTTCGTCGTTGGTTGGAATTTCAACCAGCTCAACCTTCCCTTTACCCCAGTCACCTTTTGGTGTTACCCAGGCGCTTGGGCGCTGATCGTAACGGTCATCCAGATCTTCAAAGCGGGAGAACTGACGACCGCGTTGCAGAAGGCCGAAACCTTGCGGGTTTTCCATCGCAAAGCTGCTAACCGCCAGATGTTTCGGGTTGTTCAGCGGACGCCAGATCCACTCACCGTTACCGGCATGAATAGAGAGACCGTTGGAGTCATGCAGTTCCGGGCGGAAGTTGGTCGCCGGTGACGGCTGATTCGGCCCGAACAGGAACATACTGGTCAGTGGCGCAACACCCAGTTTGCCCACTTTATCGCGCAGGTACACTTTAGACTGCACGTCAACAACCGTGTCACGTCCTGGCATAATCACGAAGCGATAAGCACCTGTTGCGCGAGGGGAATCCAGCAGTGCGTAGATAGTCAGACGTTTATCCGTTGGTTTTGGACGTTCAATCCAGAACTCACGAAAACGTGGGAACTCTTCACCGGAAGGCAGTGCGGTATCAATAGCCAGGCCACGCGCAGAAAGCCCGTATACCTGCCCTGAGCCAATCACGCGGAAGTAGCTGGCACCGAGCATACTGACGATTTCGTCGTTTTTATCTTTGCTGTTGATAGGGTAAAGCACTTTGAAGCCAGCAAAGCCCAGGTCCTTCACCGTGTCTTTGTCGTGCTGCACATCACCAAAATTGAAATAACCCGGGTTGTACTTGATTTTACGTACCGTGTTCGCGGTCACTTCATTGATCGCAACAGGCGTGTCGAAGTACATGCCCTGGTGATAAAACTCAAGCTTGAACGGGGTTTTAATATTGTTCCAGTACGCTTTGTCGTGATTGAACTGGATCTGCTGATAGTCCGCATACTTCATGTCGCGGAAAACGGAGGGCAAGTTACTTTTCGGCGCTTCATAGCCCTTGCCAGCCATCGATTTCGCCTGTTTTGCGACATCATCGATGTTAAAGGCCAGTGCCGATGAGGTATACAGGGACAAGACCACTGCCGCACCCAACCAACGCATTTTCATCATCTGTGGTTTATGTTTCATAATAAGTAAGCACTTCCCCCTTTGTGTGCTTATATCGATCCGATCCATTTTAATGGAAACTCAGGCAATCCGACAACATTATCACTGCTTTGTTCAGCTCGCTGGCTCAGGGATTAAGCAAATGAAAGAACCTGCTTTTCACTTTGCGTGCTTATCCTGGAGACAGGGTGTCGGTCTTGGTGTAGGGTTGGCTTCGAATGTAACCATTATGAGTCTTAGGGATAAGGCGAAAAGTCTGAGAATGCACAAAGTTATATGAGCACAACACCCGTACAACGTGAATATTTCCTCGACTCGATCCGGGCATGGCTGATGCTATTGGGGATCCCATTCCACATTTCATTGATTTACTCCAGCCACACCTGGCACGTTAACAGCCAGGTTCCTTCCTGGTGGCTCACGCTGTTTAATGATTTTATTCACGCCTTCCGTATGCAGGTGTTTTTTGTCATTTCCGGTTACTTTTCCTACATGCTGTTTTTGCGCTATCCGATCAAGCGCTGGTGGAAAGTGCGAGTGGAGCGAGTAGGCATCCCGATGTTGACCGCTATCCCGCTGCTGACGCTGCCTCAGTTTATTATGCTGCAGTATGTAAAAGGTAAAGCGGAGAACTGGCCCAATCTGTCGCTGTATGAAAAATACAACACGCTGGTCTGGGAGCTGGTATCCCACCTCTGGTTCTTGCTGGTTCTGGTGGTGCTCACTACGGTCAGTCTGGTGATATTCGGTCGCCTGCGCCGTCACCTGAGCGATCAAACCGACCGTTTCTTCGCCAGCATTACCCTGGGTAAACTGTCACTGCTCTTTTTGCTGCTGGGTATCATTTATGCGGCCATAAGACGCACCCTTTTTATTGTCTATCCACCGATACTGAGCGACGGGTTGTTCAATTTTGTGGTAATGCAGTCGCTGTTCTATATCCCTTTCTTTTTAATCGGGGCATTGGCATTTGTTTATCCGAAGCTTAAATCGCTCTTTACAACCCCGTCACCGTGGTGCGCTTTCGGTGCGGCAATCGCCTTTATGGCCTACCTGCTGAACCAGCGTTACGGCAGCGGCGATGCATGGAT